>Ga0209371_1000073_pt1 | contig 199474 bp, 182 predicted proteins | sample AgamicAtAmrz_FD_187165 | JGI IMG/M metagenome (GOLD analysis project Ga0209371, IMG submission 187165) | Agave microbial communities from Guanajuato, Mexico - At.Am.rz (SPAdes) (version 2) | ecosystem: Host-associated > Plants > Roots > Rhizosphere | place: Guanajato, Mexico | collected... | reverse complement strand
GTAGGAGATTCTATGGTTTAGGGCAATGTGTTTATGCCCTTCTGCTGACGTACTCGCCTTGAGTTTTCATCAAGGCGAATGCGACTCTGGCGAGCTTTCTAGCCAGGATGACCAGAACCTGAGTGGTTGCCTTACCTTTGCTGCGGTAGTACTCGTATAGCTCCTTCCAGGCCGCCGATTTGCTGGCGGCCATCGCGGCGTTATGCAGCAGTCGGCGAACTTCCGAGCACCCGCGTTTGGTCAAACGCCGACGCCCAGACTTTTGACCCGAATCTGCAACTTTCAGGTCCATGCCCAGAAACGCGATGTACGCATCACTGCTTCTGAACTCGCCACGGATAAACGCAGTGACTAAAGCGACGGCGGTCAGAAAACCAATGCCTTCCACTTTCTGACATCGAACTACCTGCTCTAACAGTCCGGCCTCTCTCACCAACGTTTTTAATTGCTTCTGGATCAGAAGATCAAGAGATTCGAAGTGCCTGCTGAAACTGTGGTATGCCTCTTTGAGAGAGGCCTCATTGCTCCAGCTCTGAGTCAGGCTAGTACGAGCCGAAACCAGTGCTGCTCGGCGTCGCAGAAGACTCTGGAGCTTTCGATAAACGGGTGGCGGCGGTGCCCAGGGACGAAGGGCGCTGCCTTCACGATCCAGAAAACGGGCAAGTAAGCAGGCGTCAGAGGCGTCGGTTTTAACTCGCCCGCCAATGCCTTTGCGGTAGTTACTAAGCTGGTAACCGTCAACGACATAGACGGCAAACCCTTTCTCGTAAGCCATTTCCACCAAGTCCAGGTGATAGATGTTGGTGGCCTCAACACAAATAGCCGTATTGCTCGGTTGAAGTGCCAACCACTTGCGAATCTCTGGCTGAGTGTTTCGAAACGAGTGATGTTGACCGCTCTGCTCGCAGTAACTGACCAGCTCAACTTTGGCGACATCGACACCGATGATGAATTGCTCCGCTCGCATTGCCATCAGTTGGACTCCCACGCTATGGTTTTTAGGCTCGGAGGGGATTCACCAAGAGGCGCTGACTTGCTCCTATCGTCGCTGCAAGCGATGCATTCTTTATCGGCGCTTTGGTGAAGGGGTGGGGCGAGGTCTCCTACCGTCTGTACTGCTGTGAACAGTCAGAATTGGCTTTGTCGTCCCACCACCCCTTCGAGTGTCACCATACAAGGGGCTTTAGCCCCGAGTTTTATTGGGGTGCAAAGAGCTCGGGGCTAAAGCCCCTCCTACGGATTACGCGAACGTCCGCTTCCGCCACTATCCGGCCATAGAGACAGACCTCCGAAACGAAGGCAGCCGATCAGAGTGTTGATCGTTGCCACGCAGAGCGTGGGCACTATCGGTAAAAGCTTAGGGCAACAGAATCGTCGAGCCCGTGGTCTTGCGCTCGCTGAGCAGCGTCTGGGCGGTGCCGGCTTCGCTCAGCGGATAGCGCCCGGCGATTTCCACGTCGAGCTTGCCCTTGGCGATCATGCCGAACAGCTCGTCGGCCATCTTCTGCAGGCGTTCCGGGGTGTCGGCGTAGCCCGCCAGGGTCGGGCGGGTGACGTACAGCGAGCCCTTTTGCGACAGGATACCGAGGTTGACGCCGGTGACCGCGCCCGAGGCGTTGCCGAAGCTGACCAGCAGGCCGCGCGGCGCCACGCAGTCGAGCGAGGTTTCCCAGGTGTCCTTGCCGACGCCGTCGTAGACCACCGGGCACTTCTTGCCGTCGGTCAGTTCCAGCACGCGCTGGGCGACGTTCTCGTGGCTGTAGTCGATGGTTGCCCAGGCACCCTGCTGCAGGGCGCGCTCGGCCTTTTTCGCCGAACTCACCGTACCGATCAGCTTGACGCCCAGGGCCTTGGCCCACTGGCAGGCGAAGGAGCCGACACCACCCGCGGCGGCATGGAACAGGATGGTGTCGCCGCTTTTCAGCTCGGCGGTCTGGCGCAGCAGGTACTGCACGGTCAGGCCCTTGAGCATCACCGCGGCGGCCTGCTCGAAGCTGATGGCATCGGGCAGCTTGACCAGCTTCTCCGCCGGCAGCACGTGCAGCTCGCTGTAGCCGCCCAGGGGGCCGGTGGCATAGGCGACGCGGTCACCGACCTGCAGACCCTTGACTTCCGAGCCGATGGCGTCGACGAAGCCGGCGCCTTCGGTGCCCAGGCTCGATGGCAGCGAGGGCGGGGCGTACAGGCCGCTGCGGAAATAGGTGTCGATGAAATTGAGGCCGATGGCCTGGTTATGCACACGCACCTCGTGGGGGCCAGGGGCGGCGGGCTGGTAGTCGATGTATTCGAGTACCTCGGGGCCACCGTGGCGGCTGAACTGGATGCGTTTGGCCATCGTCTTGCTCCTGCATGGGGGATGAATGCAATTGACCCCGAATCCACCGGGGCGTTGGATGCGTTTTCCGTGAGCGGCTGAACGTCGCACCTCTGCTTGACCCGCGTCAACTGCGGAGCCTGGATGCCCGGTGCTATGCTAGCCGCCGATTTCGCCGCAACCAGGGTAAGCCCGTGAGTGACCAGACCGAGGCCGTGAAGGCCTACCTGCTCGACCTGCAAGACCGTATCTGCGCCGCGCTGCAACGCGAGGATGGCCAGGCCAGCTTCGCCGAAGACGCCTGGCAGCGTCCGGGTGGTGGTGGCGGCCGTACGCGGGTGATCGGCGACGGCGCGGTGATCGAGAAGGGCGGCGTCAACTTCTCCCACGTGTTCGGCGAAAACCTGCCGCCGTCGGCCAGCGCTCATCGCCCCGAGCTGGCCGGGCGCGGCTTCCAGGCCCTTGGCGTGTCGCTGGTCATTCACCCGCACAACCCGCACGTGCCGACCTCCCACGCCAACGTGCGCTTCTTCAGCGCCGAGAAGGAGGGCGAGGAGCCGGTCTGGTGGTTCGGTGGCGGCTTCGACCTGACGCCTTACTACGGCAACGAAGAGGACTGCGTGCACTGGCACCGTGTCGCCGAGCAGGCCTGCGCGCCGTTCGGGGCGGACGTGTACCCGCGCTACAAGGCCTGGTGCGATCGCTACTTCCACCTCAAGCATCGCGGTGAGCCGCGCGGCATTGGCGGCCTGTTCTTCGACGACCTCAACGAGTGGGGATTCGACACCTGCTTCGCCTTCATCCGCGCCATCGGCGATGCCTACATCGACGCCTACCTGCCCATCGTGCAGCGCCGCAAGGCCACGCCCTACACGCCGGCGCAGCGTGAGTTCCAGGAGTACCGCCGCGGCCGCTACGTGGAATTCAACCTGGTGTTCGACCGCGGCACGTTGTTCGGCCTGCAGTCGGGCGGACGTACCGAGTCGATTCTCATGTCGCTGCCGCCCCAGGTGCGCTGGGGCTACGACTGGAAGCCGGCGCCGGGCAGTGAGGAAGCGCGCCTGACCGAGTACTACCTCACCGACCGCGACTGGCTCGGCCTGCAGCAGGCTTGAAGCGCGGCGGCAAAAGCTGCAGGCTTGCCGCCTTTGGCTTCTACGCGCGGAAATGTTCATGGATCGCTACGGTGTATTCGGCAACCCCATCGGCCACAGCAAGTCGCCGCTGATCCACCGGCTGTTCGCCGAGCAGACCGGTCAGCAGCTCAGCTACGAGGCGCTGCTGGCGCCGCTGGAGGATTTCGACGGCTACGCCCGCGCCTTTTTCGCCGAGGGCCGCGGGGCCAACGTGACCGTGCCGTTCAAGGAGCAGGCCTTCGCCCTGGCCGACAGCCTGACCGAGCGCGCCCGCCGCGCCGGTGCGGTGAATACCCTGAAGAAACTCGAGGACGGCAGCCTGCTCGGTGACAACACCGATGGCGCCGGTCTGGTGCGCGATCTGACCGTGAATGCCGGCATCGCGCTGCGTGGCAAACGCATCCTGCTGCTGGGTGCCGGTGGCGCGGTGCGCGGCATTCTTGAGCCCTTCCTGGCCGAGCAGCCGCAGAGCCTGGTAATCGCCAACCGCACGGTCGACAAGGCCGAGCAGCTGGCCCGCCAGTTCGCCGACCTCGGCCCGGTGGTGGCCAGCGGCTTCGACTGGATCGACGCGCCGGTGGACCTGATCGTCAACGGCACCTCGGCCAGTCTGGCCGGCGAGCTGCCGCCGATCTCCGCCAGCCTGATCCAGCCCGGCCACACCTGCTGCTACGACATGATGTACGGCGCCGGCCCCACGGCGTTCAATCGCTGGGCGGCAGAGCAGGGTGCTGCACGCACGCTGGATGGCCTCGGCATGCTGGTCGAGCAGGCCGTGGAGGCCTTCCACCTGTGGCGCGGCGTGCGCCCGGACAGCGCCCCGGTGCTCGCCGAGTTGCGTCGGCAGCTGGCGGCCGGCTGATCCTGGCCCCAGGGCTGTGCCGAATTCGTCAGCGCCGTGGGGCAAAGCGATCAAGCCAGTGGGCGCTGGCAGCGCCAGTGTGTAAGGTCGGTAGATGCCACCGACCTTATCATCGCCACAGGAGCCCACGATGATTCGACTGACCCTGGACGAAGCCCGCAGCTTGTCCCTGTCCATCCTGCGCCATGCCGGTTTCAGCGAAGCCCAGGCCGAGGCGGTGACCGCCACCGTGGTGGCCGGCGAGCGCGACGGCTGCGCCTCCCATGGTCTGTACCGCGTGCTGGGCTGCGTCAGCTCGCTGAAGGCCGGCAAGGTGGTCGCCGATGCCGAGCCGGAAGTGATCGACCAGGCGCCGGCCATCGTGCGTGTGGATGCCCGCGGCGGTTTCTCGCAACTGGCCTTCCAGGCCGGGTTGCCGGTGCTGGCCGAGAAGGCCAAAGGCAACGGCATCGCCGCCCTGGCGATCAACCGCTGTGTGCATTTCTCCGCCCTGTGGGTGGAAATCGAGCAGCTCACCGAGCTCGGCCTCGTCGCCCTGGCCTGCAATCCCAGCCACGCCTGGGTGGCGCCGGCTGGCGGCAGCAAACCGATCTTCGGCACCAACCCCATCGCCTTCGGCTGGCCGCGTGCCGGCAAGCAGCCGTTCATCTTCGACTTCGCCACCAGCGCCATCGCCCGCGGCGATATCGAGCTGCACCGCCGTGCCGGCAAGGCCATTCCCGAGGGCTGGGGTATCGATGCCGACGGCCAGCCGAGCACCAGTGCCGAGGCGGTGATGAACGGCGCCATGCTGACCTTTGGCGGCCACAAGGGTTCGGCGCTGGCGGCCATGGTGGAGTTGATCGCCGGGCCGCTGATCGGCGACCTGACCAGCGCCGAGTCGCTGGCCTACGACGCCGGCAGCAAGTCCTCGCCGTATCACGGCGAGCTGATCATCGCCCTGGACCCGCAGCGCTTTCTCGGCGCCGCGACCGACCAGCACCTGGCCCGGGCCGAGGCGCTGTTCGACGGCATCGAAGGGCAGGGCGCGCGGCTGCCCTCCCAGCGTCGCTACGATGCCCGGGCGCGCAGCCTGGCCGACGGCGTGCAGATTCCCCAGGCGCTCTACGACGACCTCAAGGCGCTGCTCAGTTGATGCTGTAGCCGCGCCCGCTGAGGCAGGCGCCCAGGGCGCGGCGGTAGGTGTCGGTAGCGCTGGCGGCCGGCGCACTGACAGCAGTAGCCGGATCGAAACCGCTCTGGCTGACCGCCCAGCTGTGGCATTCGTAGCGGTCGCGGGCCTGCAGGTCGGCGTTCTGGCCGCGGGCCGGATAGGCGATCACGTTGTAGTTGGCCGCAGGGGCCGCCACGGCTAGCGGCGGCGCCTCGACCACCACGTACTGCCGGCGATCGGCGTTCCACATGTAGTAGGTGCCGGCCACCACGAAGTACAGCGCGCTGCCGATCCACAGTTCACGGGCATGGTCCGGCAGGCCATGGCCGTGCCGTGGTCCCGGCCCGCCCCAGCCCGGCCCCGGGCCACCGTGCCCGCGATAGCCCCCAGGGCCCCCAGGGCCGCCACCTGGCCCGCCGGGCCCCGCCAGCGCATTCAGGGAAAGCGTTGCGAGCAACAGCGCGGCGATGGCGGAACGGGGAAGGCTTGCGTTCATCATGGGGCTCCAGAGAAGACGATGACCCCGTCCGGATGGCGGGGCAGTGTCGATTATCGGAGCGCCTGTGCAAGTTGCCGTCAGGCCGATGTAAAGGTGATGTAAAGGCGTTTGCGACGGGCGCTTTCGTCAGCCCACAGCAAGGCAGGCGGCGACGCTCTGCTCAAGCATTTCCACCAGCTCGGCGTCCATGTAGCGGTACTCGTCCGGAATATCCAGCACGTGCAGCGGCTTGTGGGTCAGCAGCCGGTTGAAGTCGGCCATCAACCGGCTCTTGTGCTTGTGCTCCATGACGATCAGCACATCGGCCCACTGGATATCGCTGGCGCTTACCGTTCGGCGTGCCTTCGGGCTGGTGCCGGCCGAACGCACGCTGAGCCCCGACTGCTTGCGCCAAACCGCTTCGGCGGTGGGGCTGCGCCACTGGTTGCGGCTGCAGATGAACAGAACATTGGTCATGGCCGTCGCTCGTTCACAGCTGTGGATAACTGCGCGGCGTATACACCCACTCGCCGTCGTCGCCACGGGGGAAGCGCCGGGTCTGGCTGGAGCCGATGATCACCAGGGTGCGCATGTCGACCATTTCAGCCGTCAGCTCGCCGAGGCTGAGTACCCGCAGCGCCTCGGCCGGGCGGCCGATATCGCGGCCAAGCACCACCACGGTGTCAGGGGTGCGATGGGTGCGGACGATTTCCAGGGCGCGGCCAAGCTGCCAGGGGCGGGCCCTGGAGATCGGGTTGTAGAAGGCCATGGCCAGATCGGCGGCACCGGCGTGGTCGAGGCGGTTTTCGATCACCGACCAGGGCTTGAGGTTGTCCGACAGGGAGATCAGGCAGAAGTCATGGCCCAGCGGCGCGCCGGCCTTGGCGGCAGTGGCCAGGGCCGCGGAGACGCCGGGCAGAATCTGCAGCTCGACGGCATGCCAGTCGGCGGGCGCCTCGGCCTCTTCCAGGGCTTCCAGCACCGCCGCCGCCATGGCGAACACGCCGGGGTCGCCGGAGGAGATCACCACCACGCGGCGACCGCCGGCGGCCAGTTCGAAGGCGTGGCGGGCGCGCTGCAGTTCTTCGCGGTTGTCGCTGCAATGGCGCACCTGATCGTCGCGCAGCGGCTCGGCCATCTTCACGTAGGTTTCGTAGCCGAGCAGGTCCTCGGCTTCATCCAGGGCGCGGCGTACCGCGGGGGTCATATGTTCGGCCGCGCCGGGGCCCAGGCCGATCACGCTCAGCCGCCCCCGTGGACGGCCGATGGCTCGGGCGGCTTCAGGCGACGCGGCCTGCAGCAGCTGCAGGTTTTCGCTGTGCTGCACCTGCGGCGGCAGCGCATCCTCAGCGCCGATAAAACGGAGCGGCACGGCAAGATCGCTGGCGACCTGAGCCAGATGCTTGTCGGTCATCAGCGTTGGCGGCGCGAGCAGGGCGGCGAGGGATTTCTGCGCCAGGCCGGCCTGTTCGAACGCCTGGTCGATACGGGCGGCAAGGTTGTCCGCACTGTCGACCAGGGCCAGCAGCGTACGTGGATGAATCAGCAGTTCGTCCGGCCGCGCTGGGCGTTGCAAGGGGGTGATATGCAGGGTGCGCCCGGCATTCTCGGCCATCGGCAGCTTGCTCCGATCCAGCCAGGGTGCGTCACCCTCGATGCCCAGGCGCTCACCGCCGAGCAGGTCGGAGACGAAGCGTTTGCCCTGTTCGATATCGGCCAGCACGTAGCCGCTCGGCGGGTCGAGCAGGCAGGTGCCGAAACGCAGCTCGCCGCTGGTGGTGATCGCCGCGCTGACCTGCAGTGCAGTGGCCATCTCCCGGCCCATGCGGTTGACCCCAGCGAGGCCGCCGAGCAGCGGCACCACCGCGCTGCCGTCTTCGGCCACCGCCAGCACCGGCGGCTCGGCGCCCTTGCTGGCGAGCAGCGGCGCCAGGCTGCGGATGACGATGCCGGCGGCGCACAGGGCGATGATCGGCGCGTTGCTGCGGTACAGGCTGCGCAGGGTGTCGCCGAAGTCGTCATAGGCCTGATCGACCTCGACCCGTCCACTCAGGCCGTGGATCACTGCCTGTGGATAAAGCGCCTGGATGCGCCGGGCGGTGGCCAGCGCGGAGGGGCCGAGAATGACGATGGCAGGGGAAACAGTCATGGCGATTCCAGATTCAACGTGCAGGAGAGGGCGCGGCTCAGCCACGCCACTGTTCGCCCGGCACCACGATCATCGAAAAATACGGCGAGGCCATCGGCTCGACTTCGTCGAGCGGCACGATGCGCTGGTTGGCCATGGTCGCGCGCTCCACGTAATGGGCGCGGTCGTGCAGGCCGAGCTCCTGCAGCACGCGGCGCACCTTCTCGAAATTGCGACCGAGCTTCATCACCACCGCGGCTTCGGCACCCTGCAGGCGCTCGCGCAGCTCCTCCTCGGGCAGCACGCCGGAGAGTACCGACAGGCTCTGGTTGCGATACACCAGCGGCACGCCCAGCACCGCCGCGCTGCCGAGCATCGAGCAGACGCCGGGAATCACCTCGGCCTCGTAGCGCTCGGCCAGGCGGTCGTGCAGGTACATGTAGGAGCCGTAGAAGAACGGGTCGCCCTCGCAGATCACCGCCACGTCGCGGCCGGCGTCCAGGTGCTCGGCGATCTGCACCGCGCAGGTGTCGTAGAAGTCGCTGATCACGCCTTCGTAGGTCAGCGGCGGCTCGAGCTTCTCGGTGGTCACCGGGTAGACCAGCGGCAGGCGCTGCTGGGCTTCATCCAGATGGGCCTCGATGATGCCGAAGGCATTGCCGCCCTGGCCGACGTTGGCCTTGGCCTTGGCCACGAAATAGCCGACCACGGGCGCCGCTTTCAGCAAGCGCAGGGCCTTGAGGGTGATCAGCTCCGGGTCGCCCGGGCCTACGCCCAGGCCGAGCAGGCGACCTTTGCCGGGGCGGCCCATGCCGGGGCGGTGCATACCGGTCATCACTCGACCTCCGTGGCCAGGGCGTTGAGCGCCGCCGCGGCCATGGCGCTGCCGCCGCGGCGGCCCTGGACGATCACGTAGGGCACGCCATGCTCGGCGTAGGTGGCGGCGAGCAGGTCCTTGGATTCGGCGGCGCCGACGAAGCCGACCGGGAAGCCGAGGATCAGCGCCGGCTTGGGCGCACCCGCGGCGAGCATGTCGAGCAGGTAGAACAGCGCCGTCGGCGCATTGCCGATCACCACCACCGAGCCTTGCAGGTGCTCGCGCCAGTGTTCCAGGGCCACCGCCGAGCGGGTGTTGCCGAGCTGCTTGGCCAGCTCCGGTACGCCGGCATCGTTGAGGGTACAGATCACCGGGTTGGCGGCCTGCAGCCGTGCACGGGTCACGCCTTCGGCGACCATGCGGGCGTCGCAGAGAATCGCCGCGCCCCTGGCCAGCGCTTCACGCCCGGCCGCGCCGGCACCCGGTGAGAAGCGCAGATCCTGCACCACATCGACCATGCCGCAGGCGTGGATGACCCGCACCGCGAGCTTCTCCAGGTCAGCCGGAATGCCGCTCAGGTCGGCCTCGGCGCGGATGATGGCGAAGGAATTGCGATAGATCTCCTGACCATCGCGGATGTAATCGGTCATCGGGTGAAACTCCGGGTAGCGGTGAGCGAGGCCAGCAATTCGGCGGCCTCGTCAGGTGTCAGGTGGTGGCCCAGCAACTGGCCGAAGCCGCTGCCAGGGGGCTGGCGGGCGAACAGGTCGTAACGGCCCTCGGCCACCGCCAGCAAGGTGAAGGGCGCGCGGTGGGCAGCGGCGCAGGAGCGGCTGCAGCCGGTGAGGTGAATGCCTGGCTGCTCGTTGCCAGCAGGGAGCAGTTCGGCCAGGCGCAGGGCATCGGCCTTGGTGTCGGCCAGGCCCTTGGCGCAAGCGCTGGCGCCGGTGCAGGCGATGATGCGGGCCAGCGGCGTGCTGGCATCGGTCAGCAGCCCCAGCCCATGCAGGCTGTGGATAACCCCATCGGCAGCCGCCTCGGCAACATTGGGCAGCAGCACGCTCTGCCAGGGCGTCAGGCGCAGGGCGCCATCGCCATGACGGCGGGCGAGATCCGCCAGGCCGAGCAGTTGCTCGGCCTCCAGCCGACCGAGCACGGTGGCGGCGCCGATATGCACGAGCCCCGGCTGGCGCTGCTTATGGATACCGAGGTGGGCATTGGCTTGCGCCGGGTTGCGGCGCCAGTCGCCTGCCGGCAGCAGTGCGTCTTCCAGCCGGGTCTGCAGACGCTGCAGCAGCTCGGCAGGCGAATGGATTTCCAGCAGATGGCGCATGCGTGTCTGCTCGGGCGCGGCCAGCTCCAGAAACAGGTCGAGCAGGGCGATCACCAGCTTATGAGCCAGGGCTTGGGGCACCACAGCCAGTGCGGGTGCATCTTCTGCCGTGACCGGCGGGCAACCGGCCAGGCCGAAGGCGTAGCCGATGCCGTCATCGAGGGGCAGGGCGCTGAGCCAGATATCGTGGGGGTGTTCGAGCATCGCCAGGCGTTCGCCGCCGTCGAGCAGCAGGGCGAACTTCGGCGACAGGGCGTGCAGGCGCGGGGTGCTTTCCAGGGTGGCCAGCAACTCGGCGGCCAGCGGCGAGATATCCACAAGCGCCCCCGTGTCGACGCCAGCTGCCGGGCTGACCATCAGGTTGCGCACGTCATCGGCGCCGGGTGTGCTGGGGCCGAGGCCTGCATCCAGCAGCTCGCCGATCAGTGCATCTTCATTGCCCGCGCAAATCCCGCGAATCTGCAGATTGCCGCGGTTGGTGGCTTCGATCACCCCGCCAGCATGTTGCTGCGCGGCCCTGGCAATGCGCTCGGCCTGCTCGGCTTCGAGGCGCCCACCGGGCAGCTTGATGCGGCAGATACCGCCATCCTTCGCCTGCACGATACGCAGCAACCCCGGACAGGCCGAGGGGCGAACAGCAGGGGTTGGAATGCGAAAAGCCTGTTTCAACGGATCACCGGAGTCGGGTCACATGGGCATCCGTTCGAGGATAGGCCAGGGAAGGGTCAGCTTCTCTCACCGGGACACCCCGCCCGGTGTGGGCACATGCGACTGAATCGGTCGGCAGGTCTCCTGGCTCGCAGGTCATGGCGCGTGGCCGGCCTTCCCGGTTTCCCAGTGGCGATTGGCGCAGGCGCTCGCTGCAACAGTTGCGGGGGCAGCCACGCCGCAGAACGCTCTGCTCGTGTTCCCTCTTAGGCCCGCATTTGCTCGGAGGCAACCGCTGGGCACCGACAGAAGCGCTATTATGCCCGCTTTGCCCGCCGGGATGAAAAGCCGCGTCGTCGGATCGCACAGTGGCATGGCCGCGATGTGGTGATATCGATCGCCGTAAAGATGGCTTTCTTAGGAGGGGTCGGTGGCGATCCGCTTTAGAATCTGTTCGCGATCTTTCACCCCAGGCTCGCTGATTTTGACGGCTAAGTGGCGGAAGCGGCCGCTCTCCTATCCATTGTGGGAGCGCGCCATGCGCGCGAAAAATCGCGGGCATGGACTGGGCGTCCCCGCCCGCTCCCACAAGTACTGCGCCGATGGCTGCCATTGCCTTTGAACACCCAATCACTGCTGGCTGGCAGCCAATGATGAGGACTAAGAAATGACCCCCTGGCTGACCGTCGTGGGCATCGGTGAAGACGGCTACCCCGGCCTCGGCAAGGCGGCGCGGCATGCGTTGCTGGCGGCCGAGCGAGTGGTCGGCAGCGAGCGCCAGCTGGCGCTGTTGCCCCCTTGCATCCGGGCCACGCGCCTCCAGTGGCCGAAGCCGTTCTCCCTGGCGGCGGTGCTCGAAGAGCGCGGCACGCCGGTGTGCGTGCTGGCCAGCGGCGACCCGATGTTGTTTGGCGTCGGCGCCAGCCTGGCCCGCGAGCTGGCGCCGGGCGAGCTGCGCATTCTGCCGGCGCCGTCGTCCGCTTCCCTGGCGGCGGCGCGCCTGGGCTGGCCGCTGCAGGGAACCACGCTGGTGTCCCTGGTTGCCAGGCCGCTGGCGGCGTTGCAGGCGCAGATCCACCCCGGCATGCGTCTGCTGGTGCTGAGCAACGATGGCGACAGCCCCGCCGCCATCGCCGAACTGCTCCGTGAGCGTGGCTTCGGCCCCAGCCGGCTGAGCGTGTTCGAGCACCTGGGTGGCGAGCGCGAGCGGCGTATCGACGGGCTGGCCGACGGCTGGTCCCTGGCGCGCGCAGCGGATCTCAACCTGGTGGCCATCGACTGCCAGGCGGGCGACGAGGCCAAGCGCCTGCCGCTGACGCCTGGGCTGCCGGACGACGCCTACCGCCACGATGGGCAACTCACCAAGCGCGACGTGCGCGCCATCACCCTGTCGCGCCTGGCGCCATCGCCCGGCGAGCTGCTCTGGGACGTCGGCGCCGGCTGCGGCTCCATCGGCATCGAGTGGATGCGCGCGAATGCCAGCTGCCGCGCCATCGCCATCGAGGCCGACGAAGGTCGCCAGGCGCATATCGCCCATAACCGTGATGCCCTGGGCGTACCGGGCCTGCAACTGGTGGCCGGGCGGGCGCCCGAGGCGCTGGAAGGGTTGGCGGCGCCGGATGCGGTCTTTATCGGCGGCGGCGTCACCCTGCCGGGCGTGCTGCAAGGTTGCTGGCAGGCGCTCAAGCCCGGCGGCCGGTTGGTGGCCAATGCGGTGACCCTGCAGAGCGAGGCGGCGCTGATCGCCTTTCGCGGCGAACGGGGCGGCGAGCTGACCCGCATCGAAGTGGCCCAGGCCAAACCGCTCGGCGGCTTCGATACCTGGCGCGGCGCCCTGCCGATCACCCTGCTCGAGGTCCACAAGCCGCGATGAAGCGCATCCTCTTGCTCGGCGGCATCGGCGAAGCGCTGGGTCTCGCCCGCCGCCTCGGCGCCGAACATATCTACAGCCTGGCCGGGCTGGGCAAGGTGCCGGAGGATCTGATCTGCCAGGTGCGCGTTGGCGGCTTCGGCGGCGCCGAGGGGTTGGCCGACTTTATCCACAGGGAGGGCATCGAGTTGCTGGTCGACGCCACCCATCCCTACGCGGCGCAGATCAGCCGCAACGCTGCACGCGCCGCCGCACAGGCCGGCATCCCCTGCTGGGCGCTGCGGCGGCCGGGCTGGATGGCATCGGCCGGCGATGACTGGCGCGAGGTGTTCGACTGGCCGTCATTGATCGCCGCCTTGGCTCCATTCCAGCGGCCGCTGTTCACCTTGGGCCGCGAGCCGCTTGAGCACTTGCACGAGATTCCTGCCTATCAGCACTGGACGGTACGTTGCCTGCAAAGCCAGCCGGCGGGCGAGCGCGCCGAAGTAATCGGTGCGCGTGGGCCGTTCAGCCTCGAGGACGAACGTGCGCTGTTCGCGCGGCTGAACTGCGATGTGCTGGTCAGCAAGAACAGTGGCAGCGCCGCCACCGAGCACAAGCTGCAGGTCGCCCGCGAGCGGGGTGTGCCGGTGCTGGTGTTGCAGCGACCGCTGTTGCCCACCGTAGACCGCGAGTTCGCCGAGCCCGAAGCGCTGTGGCAGGCGTTGCAGGTAGCCAACCCGTAGCCCCGTGGTAGAGCGCAGCGCAATCCGGGGAACGCTCTCAAGGCGTGCACGAGTCCGAAGGGCAATCCTGGGTATCGCTGCGCTCAACCCAGGCTCCGAAACCCCGTTCGCAGCGAGACTGTTAAACTGCCGCACTTTTTGCGGAGCCCGACCATGACTGCCACGCCTTATGCCCAGGTGCTATTCGCCGGCCCGGACTTGCTCGACGGCTCGTTTGCCGAGCTGTTTCGTGCCCGCCTGGTCGAGCTGCGCGGCGCGGCGGCGCTGGCCGATATCGTCGACACCGGCGCCGGCTACGACAGCCTCTGGCAGCGCGTAGGCGAGGGCAGCGGTACGCTGCTGGTGATCGACCTGGAGCCGCAAAGCAGCAGCCAGCATGTCGACTGGCTGCGCAGCGAGCTGGCCGGCAAGACCGATCCCCAGCGGGTATTCGTCACCAGCCTGTTCGGCCAGCTGGATGCCGATGCGGGTGGCGCCGCCTGCGCGCTGATCGAGCGGCCGGAGCTGCACCTGGGCTGCGTCGAGGTGCCGGCGCTGCCTGGCAGCCACGCCTGGTCGAAGATTCCTGCCCACCAGTACCGCGTGCTGCTGTGCAACGGCCCGCGCTGTACCCGCCGTGGTGCACTGCCGCTGTGGAAAAAGCTGCGTGAGCAGGTCAAGGCGGCCGGCAAACTGGAGTGCGAGGGCGGCGTGCATATCACCCGCACGCAGTGCCAGTTCCCCTGTGATCAGGGACCGACCCTGACGGTTTATCCACAGGGCCATTGGTATCAGGTGCGCAGCGAAGAAGACGTGATCCGCCTGGTCGACGAGCAGCTGGTCGCCGGCCGTGCGGTGCCCGAGCTGATGATGCCGCGGCCCTGAGCGGTATTGCCCGGAGCCTGGGTTGAGCGCAGCGATACCGGGGTCGCCCATCCTGAACCTGTTGCCCCGGATTACGCCTGCGGCTAACCCGGGCCATGGCCGCTGGCATCGGCTACTCGCCCTGCGCGCATTTCGGGCTAACATGCGGGCATCATAAGAATTCGAGTCATGCATGACCGCCCTGTTTCTGCGCTATCGCACCGTCGCCATCGTGCTGCTGGTCATCTTCGGCCTGGCCGTCAGCCTGTGGCTGGCCAGCCGCTACGCCGAGCGGCGTGCCTGGGAGGATCGCAGCAACGAAGCCCATGGCCAGCTGCAGCTCTACGCGCAGTCCATCCAGACCCTGGTCGACCGCTTCCGCTCGGTGCCGCAGCTGTTGTCAATGGACGGCGACATCCAGGCCTTGCTGCACGCGCCGGATGACCCGCAGCTGCGCGACAAGCTCAATCGCCGTTTCGAACTGCTCAACACCGCCGCGGGCGCCAGTGTTCTTTACCTGATCGACCGCAATGGCCAGACCCTGGCGGCCAGCAACTGGAACGAGTGGAGCAGCTTCGTCGGCAGCAACTACGGGTTCCGTCCCTATTTCCAGGATGCTCTGCACCGCACCGCCGGCCGCTACTTCGCGGTGGGGGTGACCACCGGCGTGCCTGGCTACTTTCTCTCCCACGCGGTGTACGACGACAACGGCGCGGTGATCGGCGTACTGGTGGTCAAGCTCGAGCTGGAGGAGCTGCAGCGCGAGTGGGTCGGCCAGCCCGGCGTGCTGCTGGTCGCCGACAGCTACGGGGTGGTGATTCTCAGCAGTCGCCCGGCCTGGCGTTTCCTGGCCCTGGAAGAACTCGACGAACTCGATCATGCCGAGCTGGTCGAGGTGCGCAAGTACGCCGAGCGCCCGCTGGAGGTGCTCTCCAAGGCGCCGGGCCCGTACTTCGAAGGCAACGCCGACTGGATGAATATCGACGGCCCGGATGGCCCGCAAAGCTATCTCTGGCAGCGCCAGGAACTGGCCAGCGAAGCCTGGACGCTGCACCTGTTGATCGAGGAAAGCAGCCTCGGCGACACCGCCCGCAGCTACCGCCTGGCCGCCGCCGGCGTGTGGCTGACACTGGTGTTCCTGGTGCTGTTTCTGCTGCAGCGGCGCAAGAACCAGCGTCTGCAGGCGAGCATCCGCGAGAACCTCGAGCGCGAGGTGACGCTGCGTACCGCCGAGCTCCGTGAGGCCCAGGAGGGCCTGGTGCATGCGGCGAAGATGGCCGCCCTGGGGCAGATGTCGGCGGCCATGGCCCATGAGATCAACCAGCCGCTGACCGCCATCCAGATGCACCTGGGCAGCCTCGGCCTGCTGCTCGACAACGGCCGCGAAGCCGACGTGCGCGCCGGCCTGACGCGTATCGACGGCCTGCTGCAGCGTATGGCCAGCCTTACTGGGCACCTGAAAACCTTTGCTCGCAAGAGCCCCGCCGGGCTCAACGAGCGGCTGCTGCTCAGCGAGGTGCTGGAACAGGCGCTGCTGCTGCTGGCGCCGCGGCTGCGCAGCGAGCAGGTCGAACTGCACCGTGACGTGCGCAAAGAGGCGCGGGTCTCCGGCGATGCCATCCGTCTCGAACAGGTGATACTCAACCTGCTCAACAACGCCCTGGATGCCATGGTCGACCGCCCGCAGCGAAGCCTGGGCGTGCTGATCGAGCTGCAGGGTGACAGCTGTGTGCTGCAGGTCAGCGATACCGGTGGCGGCATTGCCGAAGAGCACCTGGGCAACGTCTTCGAACCGTTCTTCACCACCAAACCGGTGGGCGAGGGGTTGGGCCTGGGCCTGGCGATTTCCTACGGCATCGTGCGCGATCTGGGCGGCAGCCTGGAGGCACGCAATGGCCCGGAGGGGGCGATTTTCGCGATGCGGCTGCCGCGTGCCGGCTGAGCTGGCGGGCTTGGCATTTCGTGTAACGACCCGGCAGGTACCGCTGGAGTAGCCGGCGCTACACTGCGCGATCTAATAATAAGGAGGTTTTCATGGGCGCTCAGGTAATCGTCGTCGACGATGAAGAGGCAATCCGCGAGGCGGCGCAGCAATGGCTGGAGCTGTCCGGCTTCAGTGTGCAGACCTGCGCCAATGCCGGCCAGGCGCTGGCCCTGGTCAACGCCGACTTTCCCGGCGTGCTGATCAGCGATGTGCGCATGCCCGGTACCGATGGCCTGCAACTGCTCGACAAGGTGGTTGCCTGCGACCGTGACCTGCCGGTGATCATGATCACCGGCCATGGCGACGTGCCGATGGCCGTGCAGGCGCTCAAGCAGGGCGCCTATGACTTCATCGAAAAGCCATTCACCCCGGATCGTCTGCTCGACACCGTGCGCCGCGCGCTGGAAAAGCGCCGTCTGATCTGCGAGAACCGCGCCCTGCGCCAGCAGTTCGCCCTCAAGGATGGCATCGCCGCGCAGCTGCTCGGCGTGTCGCGGCCCATGGAGCGGCTGCGCCGGCAGATTCTCGACCTCGCTGGCACCTCGGTGAACGTGCTGATCCGCGGCGAGACCGGTTCCGGCAAGGAGCGCGTGGCGCGCTGCCTGCACGACTTCAGCGAGCGCGCCGACAAGCCCTTCGTGGCGCTCAACTGTGCGGCGATTCCCGAGCACCTGTTCGAGAGCGAGCTGTTCGGCCATGAGAGTGGCGCCTTTACCGGCGCCCAGAGCAAGCGTATCGGCCGCATCGAACACGCCGACGGCGGCACGCTGTTTCTCGACGAGGTGGAAAGCCTGCCGCTGGCGCAGCAGGTCAAGCTGCTGCGCGTGCTGCAGGAAAAGACCCTGGAACGGTTGGGTTCCAACCGCAGCATCCGGGTCGACCTGCGGGTGATCAGTGCGGTGAAGCCGGACCTGCTCGACGAAGTGAAGGCCGGGCGCTTCCGCGAGGATCTGCTCTATCGGCTGAATGTCGCCACCCTGCAGATTCCGCCGCTGCGCGAGCGCCGCGAAGACATTTCGCTGCTGTTCGAGCACTTCGCCGAAGAGGCCGCTCAGCGCCACGGTCGCACCCTGGAGCCGCTGACGCCTGCCGAGCTGGCCAGGCTGCTCGGCCATGAATGGCCGGGCAACGTGCGCGAGCTGATCAACGCCGCCGAGCGTCATGCCCTGGGCCTCGGTGATACCGCCGCCGAGGAGGGCAGCCAGTCCCTGGCCGGGCAGATGGAAGCCTTCGAGGCGCAGTGCCTGCACAACGCGTTGCTGCGCTGCCGTGGCAGCATCCTGCAGACCATGGAGCTGCTGCAGCTGCCGCGCCGCACCCTCAACGAAAAGATGCAGCGCCATGGGCTGCAGCGCAGCACCTATCGGCCTGCGGGTAGCAGTGACGAGGATTGAGCCGCGACTAAGGGCGGTCTGCTTGGCTGGTGGGCTGAAGCCCACCCTACGGTTTGCTTCGTCAGCGGTAGAAGCTTCGTGAGGGGGTGCTATCGGCAATCCCCAATCTAATGTGGGAGCGGGTGGGGACGCCTAGTCCATGCCCGCGATTCGCGCGCATGGCGCGCTCCCACAGGTAGTGCGTGCACATCATCTCCGCTCCACTCGCATAAGCGGAATACTGCCGATTGCCGCTCGCGCAATAGGCGACCTTTCGCTGCTTTCTCTCTGGTCATCAACCCGCAACGGCTCTGGCTCGCGGCTTTTTATCGCTGGCACGGCGCCTGCTAAGGCTGCTGGTACCCGGACATCCAGAACCGGCTCTCTGACAAGAATAATCACGGAGATACACCATGCGACTGACCAAGCGCGTCACCCTGTTCGCCGCGGCGGCGGCCTTCACTGCCAGCACCGTGGTACTGGCCGCACCGACCTTTATCAACGTGCTTACCGGCGGCACCAGCGGGGTGTATTACCCGATTGGCGTGGCCATGTCGCAGTTGTATGGCAGCGGCATCGAGGGTGCGAAAACCTCGGTACAGGCCACCAAGGCCTCGGTGGAGAACCTCAACCTGCTGCAGTCCGGCCGTGGCGAGATCGCCTTTGCCCTGGGCGACTCGGTCGAGGACGCCTGGAACGGTGTCGAAGATGCCGGCTTCAAGGCGCCACTGACGCGCATTCGCGCCATCGCCGCCACCTACCCGAACTACATCCAGATCGTCGCCAGCCAGGAATCCGGGATCAAGACCCTGGAAGACCTCAAGGGCAAGCGCATCTCCGTGGGCGCGCCGAAATCCGGCACCGAGCTGAATGCTCGCGCCATCTTCAAGGCCGCTGGTCTGAGCTACAAGGACATGGGCCGCGTCGAGTTCATGCCGTACGCCGAGTCGGTCGAGCTGATCAAGAACCGCCAGCTGGACGCCACCCTGCAATCGTCCGGCCTGGGCATGGCGGCGATTCGTGATCTGGCGTCGATGGTGCCGATCACCTTCGTCGCCATCCCCGAAGAGGTCGTGGCGAAGATCGACAGCCAGGCCTACCAGGCCAGGGTCATCCCGGCCGGCACCTACGACGGCCAGGATCAGGACGTACCGACCGCTGCCATCGTCAACCTGCTGGTCAGCCACGAGAAGGTCTCCGATGAGGTGGCCTATCAGATGACCAAGCTGCTGTTCGACAACCTTCCCCGTCTGCGTACCGCGCACTCCGCGGCCAATGACATCAAGCTGGAAACCGCCACCGAAGGCCTGCCGATTCCGCTGCACCCGGGTGCCGAGCGCTTCTACAAGGAAGCCGGCGTACTCAAGTAACACGCAGGGCAGGGCGGGCGGCCGTATGCGCTGCCCGCGCGCCTGTCGGGTCGGCGCTTGGCCATGCCCATAGGCAATGGCGCGCCGTTATTGCAGCTGCATCGAGAATCTATCCATGAGCGATCATCCAGGTCTGACCGGCAATCCCAGTCAGTGGCCCAAGGCCGTGTTCTACGTCGCGATCCTGTTTTCGGTCTACCAGATCATCGGGGCCGCCTTCCATCCCTTCTCCAGCCAGGTGCTGCGTGCCGGGCACGTCGGCTTCGTGTTGCTGATGGTGTACCTGTGCTTCCCGATGCGTGGCCAGGGCCGGCCATGGATGCCGCTGGCCTGGGTGCTGGGCCTGGCCGGATTGGGCACGGCGCTTTACCAGTGGTACTTCGAGGCAGACCTGGTCCAGCGCTCGGGCGACCTCACCAGCTTCGACATGGTGGTCGGGGTGACCCTGCTGGTGCTGGTATTCGAGGCGGCGCGCCGGGTCATGGGCCTGGCCCTGCCGGTCATCTGCGGCTGCTTCCTGGCCTATGGCCTGTTCGGCGAGCACCTGCCGGGCGACCTGGCGCACCGTGGTTATGACTTCGACCAGATCATCAACCAGCTGTCGTTCGGCACCGAAGGGTTCTACGGCACGCCGACCTATGTGTCGGGCACCTATATCTTCCTGTTCATCCTGTTTGGCGCCTTTCTCGAACAGGCGGGGATGATCAGGCTGTTCACCGATTTCGCCATGGGCATGTTCGGTCACAAGACCGGCGGCCCGGCCAAGGTCTCGGTGGTGACCTCGGCGCTGATGGGTACCATCACCGGTTCGGGCGTGGCCAACGTGGTCACCACCGGCCAGTTCACCATCCCGCTGATGAAGCGCTTCGGCTACAAGGGCACCTTCGCCGCGGCGGTGGAGGCCTCGGCCAGCATGGGCAGCCAGATCATGCCGCCGATCATGGGCGCCGTGGCGTTCATCATGGCCGAGACCATCAACGTGCCGTACGTGGAGATCGCCAAGGCGGCGCTGATCCCGGCCCTGCTGTGGTTCGGCTCGATCTTCTGGACCGTGCACCTGGAGGCCCAGCGCCTGAAGCTGACCGGCCTGCCGAAAGAGGAATGCCCGGACCCGTTCGCGGCCATCAAGCAGCGCTGGTACCTGCTGATCCCGCTGGGCGTGCTGGTGTACCTGCTGTTCGCCGGCTTCACCCCGATGTTCTCCGGCACCGTGGGCCTGGCCCTGACCGCCATCGTGATTCTCGGCACGGCGATCGTCATGCGTGCCAGCAACCTGTGGTTGAAGATCGCCTTCTGGATCGCCCTGGGTCTGGTCAGCTCCGCCTTCCTCAAGTTCGGCATCGGCGTGGTGTTCGGGGTGATCGCGGTGCTGGTCGCCGGCTGCTTCTACGTCAAGGGCGGGCGGGAAACCCTGCGCGCCTGCGTGTGGGCCCTGGCCGACGGCGCGCGCCATGCGATCCCGGTGGCGGTGGCATGCATCCTGGTGGGGGTGATCATCGGTGTGGTATCGCTGACCGGCATCGCCACTACCTTCGCCGGTTACATCATGGCCATCGGCAAGGACAACCTGTTCCTGTCGCTGGTACTGACCATGCTCACCTGCCTGGTCCTCGGCATGGGTATTCCGACCATTCCCAACTACATCATCACCAGCGCCATCGCCGCGCCGGCGCTGCTGGAACTGGGCGTGCCGCTGATCGTGTCGCACATGTTCGTCTTCTACTTCGGCCTGATGGCCGACCTGACGCCGCCGGTGGCGCTGGCCTGCTTCGCAGCGGGGTCGATCGCCAAGGAGAACGGTTTGAAGATCAGCCTGTGGTCGGTGCGCATCGCCGCGTGCGGCTTCGTGGTGCCGTTCATGGCGGTGTACGACCCGGCGCTGCTGATGCAGGGCGACGACTGGGGCGCGATCCTCTACATGCTGATCAAGTCGGTGTTTGCCGTCGGCTTGTGGGGCATGGCGGTGGTCGGCTATTTCTCGGCGCCGATGCGTGCGTGGGAGCGGCTGCTGGTGTTCGCTGCCGGTGCTTCGCTGGTGATTCCGGCCTCGGTGTTCAGCTACGACCTGCTCGGGCTGTACAGCGTGACCACCGACGAAATCGGCTTCCTGATCGCCGCCGTGGTGATCGCCCTGCACGTGCTGCGCGCCCGTCGCCAGCCGGCCATGGCGGCCGCTTGATCGGACTGTGCATGGGGTTGGCGGGGACGGTATGGGCGACGCTACCCGTGCCGTCCTTCACCCTGGCCTGGAACCACAGCATCGAGAAGATCCGCTGGGAGGAGGACTACCGCGTCACCCCGGCCGGGCTGCTGCTCGGCGAGGCGCGGGTACGCGGCAGCGGCGCCGGCATGGAGATTCCGGATGACGCCGAACTGCGTGATGGCGCCTGGCATTACCAGCGCCAGCTGCCGCCCCTGCAGCCGCTACGTCTCGGGCGCACGCCCGAGGCGGGTGACTATCGGCTGTGCGATGCCGAGGGTTGCAAGCCTTTCAGCGAGTGGCTCGGGCCACCGACGGCGAGTCAGCCGGTGGTGGAGCTATGGAGCTGCGAGAGTGGCCGCTCAGCAAATTGGTAGGAGGGGCTTTAGCCGCGAGCCTTTGTTCGGATGTAAAGAGCTCGCGGCTAAAGCCCCTCCTACAACGATATACGTGTTGCTCTAACCTGCAGTCCCGCGCCTTATTTGTGCCAACTCCGCCCGCAACGCCTTCAACTCCTCAAGGATCATCTCCTCGCGCCGTACCCGCGCCTCGGCTTCAGGGTCAGGCCCCTGGGCATCCTCCATGGCCTTGACCAGCACCGCGATAAACAGGTTGAGCATCATGAAGGTGGCGATCAGCACATAGGGGATGAAGAACAGCCAGGCCAGCGGGTAGACCTCCATGATCGGCCGTACCGTGCCGCTCGACCAGCTGTCCAGGGTCATCATCTGGAACAGCGAATACAGGCTGGCGGTCAGGCTGCCGAACCACTCGGGAAAGCGCTCGCCGAACAGCTGGGTGGCCATCACCGCCGACACGTAGAAGATCAGCCCCATCAGCATGATGATGCTGCCCATGCCCGGCAGCGAAGCCAGCAGCGCCTGCACCACCTTGCGCATGTTCGGGTTGATCGACACCAGGCGCAGCACCCGCAATACGCGCAAGGCGCGCAGCACGCTGAACGGCCCGCTGGCCGGCACCAGGGCGATGCCCACCACGATGCAATCGAACACCGCCCACGGGTCGCGCAGCAGGCCAATGCCCCGGGCCGCGAAACGCAGCGCCAACTCGACCACGAACACCGCCAGGATGAACCTATCCACAGGCAACAGCAGCCAGCCCCACTCGGCGACGATCTCTTTGGAGGTCAGCATGCCAAGGATCGCCGCGTTGATCAGGATCAGCACGGTGATCAGGCGCTGCACGGGCTTGCCATCCATGACCTCGGCCAGTTTCAGGCGCCAGGGGGTGCTCGAAGAGGGTAGGGGGGCGTTCATGGTGGGCGTCAGTCGATATCCGGTTGGGTAGAAGGCTGACGATTCTAAGGTGTCCGGCTGACGGTGATCAGGCGGCAGAGGGGCTGCAGCGGGAGTTTCGGGTTACCCATTGTTTCAGCCGGCCAAGCCTGGGCCGGTGTCGTCGGGAAGATCCGTGGGCACCCGCCAGGCTCCTGGGAGCGAAGCGTCAGGCCCGACGGCTGGTGAACACCTTGAACAGATCGACCTCGCCGCGTACCGGCGGGGCCAGGCGCAAACGCTGTTCGATGTTCAGCAGGTGGTCCTCCATGCACCGCGTCGCCTGTTGAACATCGCCGTCGAGCAGCGCTGCAGCCAGGGCCTCGTGCTCGTTGTGCGAGCACTGCACGCCGTCGTGCCTCTCGTACAGGGCGATGATCAGCGAGCTACGGGCGATCAGGCCTTCGAGCATTTCGCCCAGCGTGCTGTTGCCGGCGATACGCGCCAGCAAGCGATGAAAGTCGCCCGACAGGCGGATGAACTCGGGTTTGGCCGGCTCATGACCGAGAGCAAGTTCAGCCTGCAGGTGCGCTTCGATGGCGCGCCGGTCAGCGGCCTGCATGCGCCTGCAGGCTTCCTCGATCAGCGCCTTTTCGATCACCCGGCGAGCGGCGAACACTTCGCGGGCCTGTTGCGGCGTGGGTTCTTCGACGAAGGCGCCGCGGTTCATCTCCAGGCGCACCAGCTTGAGGTGGGCCAGGTCGCGCAACGCACTGCGGATGTGATTGCGGTTGGCCTGGAATACCTCGACGAGGTTGAGTTCGGTCAGGCGGGTGCCAGGCGGCAGACGCTGCTCGACGATGGCATCGTAGATCGCGTCATAGATGCGTTGCACTTCACGAATGACGTGACTGGCCATGGACGGTGCTCGTTTGCGTGGGAAGCGGGAGGGTGGCTGGACATTGCTGGCAGTGTAATTGTTAACAATGCTGTCGCAAAGTAGCTGCTTATCGGCGTCTGGTGCACAACCTTGTCGCACTGCTCCAAGGCTGTGCACTAGGAACGCATTCTGCAGGCTGGTTGCGGACATCCGGCATGTACCTGGGCCGGCCGTGGAAAGCTGCGGGTTATCAGTGGTTTACCCCTCTTGTTCCGAAGGGCTGACCGCATCGATGACCATCAAGCGGATGCCTGGCACAGTGATTGCTAACAATAAAAGTAAAATGTTTAGCAATTTAGGCGGCAGGCATGTCTGGAAAAGGTCAGGTCGAATTGGTGGCGGTGCACAAGGCCTACGGTGCGCGTGTGGCTGTCACCGATCTGCATCTGAAGATTCCCAGTGGCAGCTATTGCTGCCTGCTCGGCCCCAGCGGCTGCGGCAAGAGCACCACCTTGCGCATGCTGGCCGGCCACGAAGCGGTGAGCGACGGCGACATCCTCATGGATAACCGCAACGTCACCGATTTTTCGCCGACCCAGCGCGGTACGGCGATGATGTTCCAGAACTACGCGCTGTTCCCGCACATGAGCTGCCTGGACAACGTCGCCTTCGGCCTGCGCATCGCCGGCATGCCCAGGGCCGAGCGCCACGCCAGAGCCCGCGAGCTGCTGGCGCTGGTCAATATGCAGGACTATGCCGACAGCTATCCCGAGCAGCTTTCCGGCGGCCAGCAGCAGCGCGTGGCACTGGCCCGGGCCTTGATTACCCAGCCGGACGTGGTGCTGCTCGACGAGCCGCTGTCGGCCCTCGACCCGTTCTTGCGGATTCGCATGCGCAAGGAACTCAAGGCGATCCAGAAGCAGCTGGGGCTGACCTTCATCCACGTCACCCATTCCCAGGAAGAAGCCTTCGCCCTGGCCGACCTGGCGGTGGTGATGGACCACGGCAGGATCCAGCAGGTAGCGCCGCCGCGGCAATTGTTCGAGCACCCGGCCACCCCCTTCGTCGCCCAGTTCATCGGTGGCCACAGCCTGATGCGCGGTGAGCTGGGCGGCCGCGAGGGTGATCGCGTGATGCTCAGCGTCGAGGGCACGGGGCAGGGCGGCCTGAGCCTGGCGCAACTGGGCGCCCAGCATGCTGCTGCCGCCGCGGGTACGCCACTGGCCTTCTCGGTACGCTGCGACCACCTGGACATCCTGCCGCCCGGCAGCGCGCCGCCGGCCGGGCGGTTTGCCCTGCCGGCGCGGGTCTGCGATGTCGAGTTCCAGGGCGCCTTCATCTATGTCGAATGCCTGACCGCCAGCGCCACGCCGCTGATGGTTTACCTGGCCGACCGCCAGCGTCAGGTACCTGAAATAGGTGCCGAGGTCACCCTGACCTGGGACGCCGCGCACCTCAACCTGTTCTCCCCGCAACACGCCAACCCGACCGAGGAGGTTCACCGATGAGCGAGCACGACGACAGCACCCCGCAATGCCCCGCCGAAGCCCCGCAGGTGGAGTCCGCCAAGGGATTGTCCAGGCGCAGCCTGATCAAGGGCCTGGGGGTGGCCTCGGCGGTGGCCGTGGGTTCCGGCGCGATCAGCGGTTTTCCGATGATCTGGGCGCAGAACATCAAGAACGTCACCCTGCGCCAGTTCGGCACCGGGGTCTCCAACCTCAACGACATCGCCATGAAGGCCAAGGAAGACCTGGGCATCACCCTGCAGCTCACCGCCCTGGATTCCGATGCGGTGGCGCAGCGGGCGGTGACCCAGCCGCGCTCCTTCGACATTGCCGACATCGAGTACTGGATCGGCAAGAAGGTCTATCCGTCCGGCACCATGCAGGCCATGGATACCAGGCGGCTGAAGAACTTCGACAAGATTTCCCGGCTGTTCATCGACGGCAAGCTGACCCCGGAATCGACCATCGCCCAGGGCACCGCGCCGCATACCGTGGGCTTCGTCGAAAGCGCCGATTCGCTGAAATTCGCCAGCGAACCGACCCGCTGGATGACCCTGGTGCCGACCATCTACAACGCCGACACCCTGGGCATACGCCCGGACCTGGTGGGCCGGCCGATCACCCATTGGCGCGACATCCTGGACCCGGCCTTCAAGGGCAAGACCTCGATCCTCAACATCCCGTCCATCGGCATCATGGATGCGGCGATGATCTGCGAGTCCATGGGCGAGATCCGTTACGGCGACAAGGGCAACATGACCCGCGCGGAGATCGACAAGACCATCGCCATCCTCATGCAGGCCAAGAAGGACGGCCAGTTCCGTGCCTTCTGGAAGAGCTTCGACGAGTCGGTGAACCTGATGGCCTCCGGTGAGGTGGTGATCCAGTCCATGTGGTCGCCGGCCGTGGCCGCGGTGCGCAGCCGCGGGGTGCCCTGCACCTACCAGCCGCTCGAAGAGGGTTACCGCGCCTGGGGCGGCGGTATCGGCCTGGCCAAGCACCTCAGCGGGCTGGAACTGGATGCCGCCTATGAATACATCGACTGGTACCTGTCGGGCTGGGTCGGGGCCTATCTGAACCGCCAGGGCTACTACAGCGCCGCGCCGGAGACCTCCAGGCAGTACATGAGCGCCGATGAGTGGGGCTTCTGGATGGAGGGCAAGGCTGCCCAGAGCGACATTCTCAGCCCCGACGGGAAGGTCATGGAGAAGGCCGGTGCGGTGCGTGATGGCGGCTCCTATGAGCAGCGCATGGGCAGCGTGGCCTGCTGGAACTCGGTGATGGACGAGAACCGCCACATGATCCGCAAGTGGAACGAATTCATCGTTTCCTGAACCGGCCGTAGCGGTGGATGACCTCGTTTCCTCCACCGCTGCGCCTGCGACACCCTACTTTTCCGCAGCCTGGATTCGATATGCGCACCGGACTCGCCAACCTCAGCCACCTGCAGGCCATGCCGCTGGCGCTGACCCTGCTGCTGTTCCTGGTCTTTCCCATCACGGTGATCGTGGTGGTGAGCTTCTGGGACTACGACTCCTACCAGCTGATCCCGGACTTCATCTTCGATAACTACCGCTACCTGCTGTCCTCGCCGACCACCCTGCAGGCCTACCTGAATACCTTCAAGTACGCCCTGCTGACCTGGCTGATCACCCTGCTGCTGGGCTTTACCGTGGCCTATTACCTGGCCTTCCACATCCGCAGCAACAAGGTGCAGACCTTGCTGTTCCTGCTGTGCACCATCCCGTTCTTCACCTCCAACATCATCCGCATGATTTCCTGGATTCCGCTGCTGGGGCGCAATGGCCTGGTCAACGGCAGCCTGCTTGGCGCCGGGCTGATCGACCAGCCGCTGGAGTTTCTGCTGTACAGCGACTTTTCCATCGTGCTGGCCTACGTGCACCTGTACACCCTGTTCATGGTGGTACCGATCTTCAACACCATGATGCGCATCGACCGCCGCCTGCTCGAGGCGGCGCGGGATGCCGGGGCGCAGACCTGGCAGATCCTCGCGCTGGTGATCGTGCCGCTGTGCAAGTCGGGCATCCTCATCGGCAGCATCTTCGTGCTGACCCTGGTGATGGGCGATTTCGTCACCGTGCGCATCATGGGCGGCGGCCTGCATGCCTCGGTCGGCGTGCTGATCCACAACGAGATCAGTCTGCTGCAGTACCCGGCAGCAGCAGCCAGCGCCGTGGTGCTGCTGGCCACGGTGCTGCTGATGCTGGTGGTGATGTTCCGCCTGGTGGATATCCGCAAGGAGCTATGACCATGAAAACCACGGCGCGGCCGCTGAGCTTCTATTGCCTGAGCCTGTTCTTCGCCCTGTTCGTGCTGTTTCTCTACGGCCCGACGCTGACCATCGGCATCCTCTCGTTCCAGGGGCCCGGCGGTGGGCTGACCTTTCCCATGAACGGCATCTCCCTGCACTGGTTTCACAACCTGTTCCAGGCCCAGCAGGTGGGCGATTTCGCCGGCGCCTTCAGCCGCTCGATTCTGCTCGGCATCGCGGTCATGGCCTGCACCCTGGTGTTCTCGGTGCTGGCCGGCTTCGCCTACCGGCGCCCGTTCGCCGGCAGCCAGGCCCTGTTCTACCTGACGTTGGCGAGCCTGATCATTCCCTCGATCCTGGTCAGCCTGGGCATCGGCCTGATGTTCGATCGCCTCGGCTGGGAGCCGATCTGGTACAGCTCGGCCTTTGGCGCGCACCTGACCTGGACCCTGCCGTTCGGCCTGCTGATCATGTTCGCGGTGTTCAACCGCTTCAACCGGGCCTACGAGATGGCGGCCCGCGACCTGGGCGCCAGTGCCTGGCAAACGGTGCGCCTGATCGTCCTGCCGCTGATTGCCCCGAGCCTGTTCGGCGTGGCGCTGTTCGGCTTCACCCTGTCCTACGACGAGTTCGCCCGCACCCTGATGGTCTCCGGCAGCTTCAATACCTTGCCGCTGGAAATCTTCGGCATGACCACCAACGTCACCACCCCGGTGCTCTACGCCCTGGGCACCCTGACCACGCTATTTTCCCTGGCACTGATCGCGCTGGTGCTGCTGCTGATGAGCCTCAGCCAACGGATGAGAAAAAACCCATGAAGATTCGCGTGATCAATCCCAACGGCTCGGCAGGTATGGCCCGGCTGCTGGACACCACCTGCCAGGGCATCAAGGCGCCGGCTACGCAGTTGAGCGTGATCCATCTGCCGGGCTCCGTGGCGAGTATCGAAGGCGCTGCCGATGGCGTGTACGCGGCGTATCACCTGCTGGGCGCGATGCGCCAGGCGCAGGACGAGGGTGTGCAAGGCGTGGTGATCGCCTGTTTCGATGACACCGGCCTGGATGCCGCCCGCGAACTGGCCAGCGGCCCGGTGCTGGGTATCGGCGAAGCGGCGATGCACGCGGCGAGCATGCTCAGTGTGCGTTACTCGATCCTGACCAGCCTGCCGCGCTCGATCCATATCATCGAGCGCAACATGCACGGTTACGGCCTGCAGCGGCGCTGCGCGAATATCCATGCGGCGGATATCCCGGTGCTGGAGCTGGAGCGCGACCCGGCCCATTACCTACGCTTGCGCGACCTGGGCCAGCGGATCCTGCGCGATGACCGCAGCGAATGCCTGGTGATGGGCTGCGCGGGCATGAGCCAGTGGGCGCAGCGCCTGCAGGAAGATCTCGGCGTGCCGGTGGTCGACGGCGTGCAGGTGGCGCTGAAATGGGTGGAGGCGCTGGTGCAGCTGGGCCTGGGCAGCAGCAAGAGCCTGAGCTATGCCTGGCCGCGCAACAAGGCGCTGTAAGCGCCAGGCCGACTTGAGTAACGACGGCTCCGGTGGCTGCAGCATGCTGCCGATTACCCCCGGGCCTGTCATGGCTACAGCCGCGTAAGGAAGAAAACCATCCATGATCCAGTCCCATCCACACTATCCCCGGGATCTGCGCGGTTACGCAGGCCACCCGCCGCAGCCAAAATGGCCGGGAAATGCGCGAATCGCCGTACAGTTCGTGCTCAACATCGAGGAAGGCAGCGAGAGCTGCGTGTTGCACGGGGACCCGCAGAGCGAAACCTTTCTTTCCGAAATCGTCGGTGCGCAGAGCTTCGCCGATCGTCACATGAGCATGGAGTCGATGTACGAATACGGCTCCCGCGCGGGGGTGTGGCGCATCCTCGATGAGTTCCAGCGCCGCGACCTGCCGCTGACCGCCTTTGCCGTCGCCATGGCCCTGGAGCGCTGCCCGGAAATCACCCAGGCGCTGGTCGCACGCAACCACGAGATCGCCAGTCACGGCTGGCGCTGGCTGCATTATCAGAATGTGCCGGCCGACCTCGAGCGCGAGCACCTCCAGCGCGCGGTGCAGCTGATCACCCGCCTTACCGGCGCTGCACCGCTCGGCTGGTACACCGGCCGCGACAGCCCCAACACGCGGCGCCTGGTGGTCGAGCAGGGCGGCTTTCTCTACGACAGCGATTATTACGGCGACGACCTGCCGCTATGGAGCACCGTAGAGACCCGCGACGGTACCCGCCAGCCCCACCTGATCGTGCCCTATACCCTCGACGCCAATGACATGCGCTTCTCCAGCCCGGGCGGATTCAACAGCGGCGACCAGTTCTTCGCCTACCTGAGGGACACCTTCGACGTGCTCTACGCCGAGGGCGAAACGGCGCCGAAGATGATGTCGGTTGGTCTGCACGCGCGCCTGATCGGTCGCCCCGGGCGCTTCCGTGCGCTGCAGCGTTTCCTCGATCATATCGAAAGCCATGATCGCGTCTGGGTGGCGCGCCGGGCCGATATCGCCCGCCACTGGGTCGAGCACCACCCTTACCAGCCGTAGCAACGCATTACCTCGGCGGATTATGAGGTCGGCGTACGGGATTGCACGGCGCGGATTGCCGAATTCATCGCGGGTCATTAGCCTGCGCTCTTTGCCTGGGCCAGAGGGCCCTGACCAACAGACGGATCACGGCATGAGCGAGCAGGGCAGCACCACCACCTTCTACCTGGAAATGCACGGCCCCGAGCAGGTACGCGGCAAACCCCTGCCCGATGACCTGCAGGTGGTCGAGTGCCGGATCAAGCAGTTCCAGCTCAACCGCTTCCTCTACCAGCTGGTCGGCGAGCCCTGGGCGTGGACGGACAAGCTGGCCTGGTCGGACGCGCAGTGGCGCGAAGCGATCGAAAACGACGATCACCGCACCTGGGTGGCCTACCACGAGGGCGCCATCGCCGGTTACTACGAACTGCAGCGCGATGCCGAGGGCGCGGTGGAGATTCTCTATTTCGGCCTGGCCGCCGCCTTCTTCGGCCGCGGCTTTGGCGGCCCGCTGCTGACCCACGCGCTGCAGTCCGCCTGGGCCTGGCCTGGCACCCGGCGGGTGTGGGTGCACACCTGCAGCCTCGATCACCCCAGTGCGCTGGCCAATTATCAGGCGCGAGGCCTCAGGCTTTACCATCAGGAACCTGCGGGCTGAAGCGGATTGCGTCGAGACATCCCGGTGGCGGCGCTGTCGGATATCGAGCGAGCCGCATCGCGGTCACTGAACGGAGTTTCCTATGCCAAAGCTTAGTGTGAAGTTACTGCCTCTCTGCCTGCTGGCGCTGCCCTTCGTGGCATCTGCCGAGCAGCAGATCCAGCCCGGTCTCTGGGAGATCACCTCGAACAACATGCAGCTCGGCGGCAAGACCCTGCCCAGCAGCGACGTGATGCTGCAGCAGTTCAAGAGCCTGCCCCAGGCCCAGCGTGAAATGATGGAGCGGGCCATGGCCAAGCAGGGCATCCAGCTCGGCGAAAAGGGCGTGCAGTATTGCATCAGCCAGGCCCAGGTCGATGCCCAGAACATCCCCCTGCAGGACCCCAACTGCAGCCAGCAGATCACCTCCCGTGACAACGACCGCTGGGTGTTCAACTTCACCTGCCCGCAAGGCCGCGGCCAGGGCGAGGCGCACTTCCTCGACGACAAGAACTTCACCACCCAGGTCAACGGCGAGTTCGACAGCGGCGCCGGCCGCCAGCAGGGCAGCATGGAATCCGAGGCCCGCTGGGTGTCGGCAGACTGCGGCGCGTTGCGGCCGCGTCAGTGACAAGCCGCTAGAGAATCGGCGAGATCAGCCGCGCCACGCGCATGCCCAGTTGCTGCAGGCGATGCACTTCGCGGCGGTCGGCGCCGATCAGTTCGCGGGACTGGCTGAAGTCGTTCTCCAGCATCGCTTCGACCTGGCGGGCGAACTCCGGGTCGACCGTCACCAGAGTGATTTCGAAGTTCAGGCGGAACGAGCGGTTGTCCAGGTTGGCGCTGCCGACCACGCCGATATCCCCATCGATCAGCGCCACCTTCTGGTGCAGGAAGCCCGGCAGGTAGCGGAAGATCCGCACGCCGGCGCGCAGCGCCTCCAGGGCGAACAGGTTGGAGGCGGCGTAGACGATGCGGTGGTCCGGCCGTGAAGGCAGCAGGATGCGCACGTCCACGCCGCGCAGCACGGCCAGGCGCAGGGCGGCGAACAGCGCCTCGTCGGGGATGAAGTAGGGGCTGGTCAGCCAGATGCGTTCGCGGGCGGCGTTGAGCATTTCCACGAACAGCAGCGAGCAGGTTTCCTGAGCATCGGCCGGGCCGCTGCTGATCATCTGGCAGAGCATGCCTTCGTCCGGGTAGCGCTCGGGCAGCAGCAGCGGCGGCAGCTTGCGGGTCGCCCAGAACCAGTCTTCGGCGAAGGACTCCTGCAGGCAGGCCACCGCCGGGCCGTGCACGGCGACATGGGTGTCGCGCCACGGCGACAGGCGCGGTTTCTCGCCCAGGTATTCGTCGCCGACGTTGTGGCCGCCGAGAAAGCCACGCTCGCCATCGACCACCACGATCTTGCGGTGGTTGCGGAAATTCAGCTGGAAGCGGTTGAGCACGCCGCCCCCGGTGGGGAAGGCATGCACGTGCACGCCGCCTTCGCGCAGGCGCTTGATATAGCGGCGCGGCAGGGCATGGCTGCCGACCGCATCGTAGAGGAAGTACACCTGCACGCCAGCGGCCGCGCGCTCCAGCAAGGCTTGCTGCAGGCGGCGGCCGAGCTTGTCGTCGTGCACGATGAAGAACTGGATGAGGATCACCTGGTGCGCGTCGGCAATCGCCTGGAAGATCGCCTCGAAGGTGGCCTTGCCGTCGACCAGCAGGTTGACCTGGTTGCCGGCCAGGCAAGGCATGCGCCCCAGGCGCGGCAGCGCGCGCAGCTGGCCATAGGCTTCGGACTCACCGGCGGCGATGGCCTCCTGCACCCAGGGTCGCCAGTCCAGCGAGGCTATGGCCTTGTGCATCTGCCTGTCGACCATCCGGCGCGCCTCGATATAGGCGTAGAAGCGGCTGCGCCCGAAGATCACGTAGGGCAGCAGGGTCAGGTAAGGCATGAAGAACAGCGACAGCGCCCAGGCAATGGCACCCTGGGCAGTGCGCACGGTGAGGATCGCATGCACGGCAGCGAGCGTACCCAGTACATGGATCGCTGCGATCAGGTAACCGAAGAAATGCTGGATGCCGAATTCCATTGCCGTTCGCTTGATGACTGCCGTGCCAGCATAGACCACGCTATCGATGGGTCGTCACCGATAGAAATCAGCGTTCCACGTGAAACCTCGTGGCGTGTCACCTTGCTCCGGCCGCATCGAGCAGGCCCCGCAAGCAGCAGGGCTTCGCCGATGCCGGCCATCAGGCCCGCGACAGCGCCGAGATCTGCCTGCGCCGGTACAGCGTGTCGCGGCCCGACAGCAGCAGGTACAGCGGCAGGGTGACGACGATCGCCACCAGCCACGACAGGTCGGCGCCATCCAGCTTGCTGGCGATGGGGCCGGTATAGATCGGCGTGACCGCGAACGGCAGCTGGACCAGGATGCCGATGGCGTAGGCGCTGACCGCGTTGGGGTTGAAGCGCCCATAGATGCCACCCGTGGCGTCGAACAGCGAGGGAATGTGATAGCGCTGCTTCTGCACCAGGTAGAAGTCGGCGAGGTTGATCACCGCCCAGGGCACCAGCACGATCATCATCGCCAGGATCAGCTGCATGAAGCGCGCGATGAAGTCCGCCGGCGCGGTTACCGCAACCACGCAGCAGGCCACCAGCAGGATCGCCGAGAGGGCCACCCGGGCCTGGCGGCTGGGTGCCCAGTCGGCGGCGAAGGTCTGTACCGAGGTGATCAGCGCCAATACCGCGCCATACAGGTTCAGGGCGTTGTGGCTGATGATGCTGAGGATGAACAGCACCATGAGCACCGGGCCGAACACGCCGGTGCTCTGCTTCACCGCATCCATGGTGTCGGTCTCGGGGTTCACCGACAGCGCCACCAGGGTGCCGAAGATGAAGCACAGCGCGGTACCCAGCACGGCACCGCAGTAGGTGGCGACAAACGGCTTCCAGATGCCCACGTTGCGCGGCAGGTAGCGCGAGTAGTCCGAGGTGTAGGGCGCGAAGGAGATCTGCCAGATGGCGCCCAGCGAGGCCATCGCCAGCCAGCCGGCCAGGTTGAAGCCGCCGCGGCTGGCGAAGTCCGCCGGCAGGCCGTTGGCGAACAGGGCGATGAAGCCGGCGAGCAGGCCGATGCCCATCACCCAGGTGCCGATACGGTTGAGGGTGTGGATGAAGTTGTAGCCGAGCACGCCGATCACCGTCGCGGCACAGGCGCCGATCAGCACGGCGGCGGGCAGGGGCAGGTTCGGCGCCACGCTGTGGATGGATTTGCCGGCCAGCACGCAGTTGGAAATGAAGAAGCCGATGTACAGCACCGCGGCGATCACCACCACCAGCAGCGCGCCGTAGCGGCCGAACTGACCACGGCTCTGCAGCATCTGCGGCAGGCCCATCTGCGGCCCCTGGGCCGAAGCCAGGCCAAGCACGATGCCGCCAAGCAGGTGGCCAACCAGGATGGCGCAGATCGCCCAGCCGATGCTCAGGTGGAACACCTGCACGGCCATGGCACCGGTGACGATGGGCAGCGGCGCGATGTTGGTGCTGAACCAGAGGGTGAACAGGTCACGGACGCGGCCGTGACGATCGGCATCGGCCACCTGGCCGACGCTGTTGCTTTCGACGAGTTCTTGCGGAGCATTGGAGTGGGACATGTCGGGTTCTCCTGCGCAAAGCGGTAGCGGCACGGTGCGCACAGGGCGGGCAGCGCCGGGTGGATGCGTGGGGTGTCGTGGCTGGGGTCAGCCGCGCTCGCGGCGGGCAAGGCCGCCGGCGAGGGAGAACGGGCAGGGGTAAGGCATTGGAAAGGCACGCAACAACATGGGAAAAACCTACTTCTTGTCTTTATTGGGATAGCAGCGTTTTCGATCGTTGCAGCAGCCCGGCGCGGCGCCGGGCTGTGCGGGGTGAGGCTCAGCGGAAGGCTGGCACCACGTGCTGGATGAACAACTCCAGGGACTTTTTCTTCTCGGCGTAGGGCAGGCTGTTGTCGGCCCAGAAGCTGAATTCGTCGACGCCCAGCTCCTGGTAGTGACGGATGCGCGCGATGATCTCTTCGGGGGTACCGATCATGGTGTTCTTGCGGATGTTCTCCAGCTCGAACGCCGGCACTTCGGCGAACTTGGACTCCGGGCTCGGCTCCAGGAAGCCGTTCACCGGGGCGGTCTTGTTGCCGAACCAGGCATCGAAGGTGCGGTAGAAGCGCGAGATGGCGGCGGCGCCGACCTTCCAGCCATCCGGATCATCGGCCAGGTGCACGTGGGTGTGGCGCAGCACCATCAGTTGTGGACGCGGCACGTCCGGGTTGTTGGCCAGGGCGGCGTTGAACTTGTCGTTCAGGTCGACCACTTCCTCGTCGCCTTTCATCAGCGGCGTGACCATCACGTTGCAGCCATTGGCCACGGCGAAGTTGTGGGAGTCCGGGTCGCGGGCAGCGATCCACATCGGCGGCTGGGCGTTGAACGGCTTGGGTACGCTGGTGGAGGTAGGGAATTTGTAGACCTCGCCGTCATGGGCGTAGTCGCCTTCCCACAGCTTGCGCACCACCGGGACCATCTCGCGCAGCGCCTTGCCGCCGTCGGTGGCCGGCATGCCGCCGGCCATGCGGTCGAATTCGAACTGGTAGGCGCCACGGGCCAGGCCCACTTCCATACGACCGTTGCTGATCACGTCGAGCAGGGCGCATTCGCCGGCCACGCGGATCGGGTTCCAGAACGGCGCGATGATGGTGCCGGCGCCCAGGCGGATGGTGTCGGTGCGTGCGGCCAGGTAGGCCAGGATCGGCATCGGGCTCGGCGAGATGGTGTATTCCATGGCGTGGTGTTCGCCGATCCACACGGTGCTGAAGCCACCGGCCTCGGCCAGCAGGGTGAGCTCGGTGAGCTGTTCGAATAGCTCACGGTGGCCGACTTCCTGGTCGTAGCGTTCCATGTGGACGAACAAAGAGAATTTCATGTCGCGTTCCTCGATTCTTGTAAGGCCCCAGGCGCGAGGCGCCATCGGGAGTGGCCGCCTGCAGGATCAGGCGACTCATGGTCTATGGTATACCATAATATAAAATACTTTGGCGAGTACCCGAGACCCCTCCCGTCGAAAAGCGTCAGTTGCGGGCGGCCTGCCAGGCGTTCCAGCGCTCGGCGATGCGCTCGCCGTTGAGGCTCCAGTATTTGAAGTCCAGGGTGATCTGCCCGGCTTTGTGGGCGCCCGGCTGGTTTTCCGCGAGCTTGGGATCGACCAGCGCCGGGGCGCCGAGGTTGACCGGTGCATAGCCGGTCAGCGAGGAGAAGTCCGCCTGCGCCTTGGGGCTGGTGGCATGGGCGATAAAGGCCCGCGCGGCCTCGGCATTGGGGGCGCCACGGGGGATGACCAGGAAATCACCGGTCACCAGGTTCTGCTGCCAGCTGATGGCCACCGGGGCACCCCTGTCACGCAGGGCATTGATTCGGCCGTTCCAGAACATGCCCAGGCCGGCCGCGCCGGAAGACAGCAGTTGCTGGGACTCGTCACCACTGCCCCACCAGGCGATGTCGCCCTTGATGCTGTCGAGCTTCCTGAAGGCGCGATCCAGATCCAGCGGATACAGCTGCGCCGGGTTCACCCCGTCGGCGAGCAGGGCGATTTCCAACACGCCGGGGCTCGGCCATTTGTACAGGGCGCGCTTGCCGGGAAAGGTGCGGGTATCGAACAGCGCCGCCCAGCTCTGCGGCGCCTCGCCCAGTACCTCGGTGTTGTAGCCGAGGATAAAGGAGAAATAGAACGAACCGGCGCCATAGAGGGTGACGAAGCGCGGGTCGATGGTGCGCTTGGCGATCTGCTTGAAGTCCAGTGGCTCGAGCAGGCCTTCACGGCCGGCACGCAGGGCGAAGTCCGCCTCCACGTCGACCACGTCCCAGGTGACCTTGCCGCTTTCCACCATGGCCTTGAAGGCGGCGTAGTCGGTGGGCCCGGCCTGGTCGACGCGAATGCCGGTCTGCTGGCTGAAGGGCTCGCTCCAGGCACGGGTCTGTGCGGCCTGGGTGCTGCCGCCCCAGCTGACAAAGGTGAGGCTCTGCTCGGCGTGAGCGGTGGATGACAGCTGCAGTCCCAGCAGCATGGCCAGCAAGGTGCGCATGGAAATCCCTCCCGAACGATAAAGACACCCTTGGTTACCGGCCCGGCTGAATCGCCACTTGCCGTGCTGGCACGTAGCAAGATGTGCTCCAGATCGCCCAGAGGCGCTGGAGCGGGCAGCGGCAGCCTGATGGGCCAGGCGCGCTGGTGGTGCGTGGGAAAAGCGGTACCACTTGATCGGGGCGGGTGTAACGGTTGGGGCGGCGGGAACGGCAGTTCGGCGAGCTGATGTGAGAGCGCGCCATGCGCGCGAAAAGATCGCGGGCATGGCCCGCTCCCACGGGTTCGCCTGTAGCCTCTACATCACCTGAAGGCACCACCACTCAGTGCGCCCCAGCACCCTTGTTCAGATCACTGTCGTTCCAGCTGTCGTACAGGCAGGCCTCGCTGGCCGCCCAGCGCACCTTGGCCTGGGCACCGGGTTGCAGCGGTTGCAGGCCGCTGCCCATGGCTTTCAGGGTCAGGTGGCAGCCGCCCGGCGTGACCACGTGGCAGGTCAGGCTCTCGCCAAGGAACACCACTTCGGCGACCTGCACGGCGATCTCGTTCCAGCCGGCCGGCAGTGGCGTCTGTGCAGCGACGTCCAGGGGCAGCACCTGGGCCTTTTCCGGGCGCAGCATCAGCAGCACCTCCTGATCGTTGTGCAGGTTGGCCGTTGGGGTGATGGCCAGGCTCTGCTGCTCGAACTGCACGGCGGCCTGGCCACTGACCTTGGCCCGCAGGAAGTTGGAGTTGCCCAGGAACGAGGCGACGAAGGCGTTCGGCGGATTCTGGTAGAGGTCATAGCCGGTGCCCAGGCCGACGATCCTGCCGTGGCTGAAGATGGCGATGCGCTGGGACAAGCGCATGGCTTCTTCCTGGTCGTGGGTCACATAGACGATGGTGATGCCCAGGCGGCGGTGCAGGTGGCGCAGCTCGTCCTGCAGGTCCTCGCGCAGCTTCTTGTCCAGGGCGCCGAGGGGCTCGTCCATCAGCAGGATGCGCGGCTCGTAGACCAGCGCCCGGGCGATGGCCACGCGCTGCTGCTGGCCGCCGGACATCTGCGACGGGCGGCGGTGGGCGAAGGCTTCCAGCTGCACCAGCTTGAGCATGGCGTCGACCTTGCGCTTCTGCTCGTCGGCGCTGAGCTTGCGGATGCCCAGGGGGAACGCGATGTTGTCGCGTACGTTGAGGTGGGGGAACAGCGAGTAGCGCTGGAACACCATGCCGATATCGCGCTTGTGCGGCGGCACGTTGACCAGGGATTTGCCCTCCACGAGGATTTCCCCCGAGCTGGGCGTTTCGAAGCCGGCCAGCATCGACAGCGTGGTGCTCTTGCCCGAGCCGCTGGAGCCGAGGAAGGTGAGGAATTCGCCGTCCTGGATATCCAGGGAAATGTTATCCACAGCGGTGAAGTCGCCGTAGTGCTTGTTCAGGTTGCGCAGGCTGACCAGGGTCTGGGGCGTCTGTTGTTCTTTGATGACGGCACTCATGGGGTTCTCCTCGGCGCTCAGCCTTTGGCTTCGGCGCGCCGGCGTGCAATGGCGGCGATGATCATGACCAGCAGGGAAAGGGCGATCAGCAGCGTCGAGGCGACGGCGATCACCGGGGTGAGATCCTGGCGCAGCGTCGTCCACATCTTCACCGGCAGCGTCTGCAGGCCGGGGCTGGCCATCATCACGCTGAGCACCACCTCGTCCCAGGACACCAGGAAGGCGAACAGCCCACCGGAGACCAGGCCCGGGCGGATTGCCGGGAAGGTCACCTTGACGATGGCCTGCAGGCGCGTGGCGCCGCAGATCACCGCGGCATCCTCGATGGACTGGTCGAACAGCTTCAGCGAGTTGATGATCGAGATGATGGTGAACGGCAGCGCGACGATCACGTGGCTGACCACGAAGGCGAACAGCGTGCCGGTGTAGCCGAGCTTGAGGAACAGCGCGTACACGGCCACGGCGATGATCACCAGCGGCACGATCATCGGCAGGGTGAACAGCGCGTAGAGCAGTTCACGCCCCGGGAATTTGCCCCGCACCAGGGCGAAGGCGCTGGGCAGGCCGATGGCCAGGGCGCACAGGGTGGTCAGCAGGGCCACCTTGAGGCTGACCAGGGCCGAGTCCATCCACTGTTCGTTGGAGAAGAACTGCCCGTACCACTTGAAGGTCCAGCCTGGTGGCGGGAAGACCAGCCACTGCGAGGAGCCGAACGACAGCAGCACGATGAACAGGATCGGCAGCAGCAGGAACACGGCGATCAGCGCGGTGGTCGCGGTCAGGCCGTAGCGCAGGCCACGACCCATGGCATTGGGTGACAGCAGCATGGCGGCTTACCTCGCAGTGCTGGATGCGACCGGCGATTCCGGTTGCAGCTTCAGGTAGACGTAGAACAGCACCAGGGTGATGAGGATCAGCAAGGCTGCGGCCGCGCTGGCAATGCCCCAGTTGAGGAACGACTGCACCTGCTGGATGATGAATTCGGGCAGCATCATGTTCTGCGCGCCGCCGAGCAGCGCCGGGGTCACGTAGTAGCCCAGGGACATCACGAAGACCATCAGGCCGCCGCTGAAGATGCCCGGCCGGCACAGCGGAATGAACACCTTGAAGAAGTTGCGCCACGGGCTGGCGCCGCAGATCGAGCCGGCCTGCAACACCATCGGGTCGATGGCGCTCATGGTCGCCTGCAGCGGCAGCACGATGAACGGGATCATGATGTAGCTCATGCCGATCACCACGCCGGTCAGGTTGTGCACCATCTCCAGGGGTTGATCGATGATGCCCATGGCCATCAGCGTCTTGTTCACCACCCCCGAAGATTGCAGCAGCACCAGCCACGAGTAGGTGCGCGCCAGCAGGCTGGTCCACATCGACAGCAGCACGATATTCAGCAGCCAGCGACCCCAGCCGCTGGGCATCAGGGTGATCGCCCAGGCCAGGGGAAAACCCAGCAGCAGGCTGATCAGGGTGACCAGCCCGGCCACCGCGAAGGTGTTGAACAGCACCTTGGAGTAGGCCGAGTTGGCGAACAGCTGGGCGTAATTGCCCAGGCCCGGCTCCGGCTCCAGCACGCCGCGCAGCAGCAGGCTGACCAGCGGCACCAGGAAGAACAAGCCGAGAAACAGCAGGGCCGGCAGCAGGTACGGGGCACCGCGCCAGCGCGCTGCCCGTTCCGGGTTGCCGTCAGCGTTGCCACGCTGACGGTCTGCTGCACCGACCTCGGGGGTACGGAGCGCGGTCATCTCATTTCACCAGCCATTCGTTCCAGCGGGTGGCGATCTGCGCGCCGTTCTTGGCCCAGTAGGCGTAGTCCAGGGTGATCTGGTCAGCCTCGTGGGCGGTCGGCAGGTTCTCCGCCAGCACCGAGTCCAGGCGTGCCACGCTTTCCAGGTTGACCGGGGCGTAGGCGGTCAGGTTGGAGAAGTCGGCCTGGCCCTTGGCGCTGCTGGAATGGGCCAGAAACTTCATGGCCGCCTCCTTGTTCTTGGCCCCCTTGGGCACGACCAGCATGTCGGCCATCACCAGGTTCTGCTTCCAGCTCGCCGCCACCGGCGCGCCGTCTTCCTGTAGGGCGTGGATACGGCCGTTCCAGAACTGCCCGATGCTCGCTTCGCCGGAGGCCAGCAGCTGCTGCGACTGCGCGCCGCCGCCCCACCAGACGATGTCTTTCTTGATGGTGTCGAGTTTCTTGAAGGCGCGGTCCAGGTCCAGCGGGTACAGCTTGTCCTTTGCTACGCCGTCGGCCAGCAGGGCCAGTTCCAGCACGCCGGGGCTCGGCCATTTGTACAGCGCGCGTTTGCCGGGGTAGCTGGCGGTGTCGAACAGCGCGCTCCAGTCCTCGGGTTTCTTGCCGCCGACCGCGCCCTCGTTGTAGCCGAGCACGAAGGAAAAGAAGAACGAACCGACGCCGTGGTCGTTGACGAAGCGCGGGTCGATGCGATCACGTTCGATGACGTTGAAGTCCAGCGGCTCGAGCAGGCCTTCGGCGGCGGCGCGCAGGGCGAAGTCGGCTTCCACGTCGACCACGTCCCACTGCACGTTGCCGCTCTCGACCATCGCCTTGAGCTTGCCGTAGTCGGTGGGGCCGTCCTGCACCACGGTGATCTTGCTGTCACGGCTGAAGGGGTCGGCCCAGGCGGCCTTCTGCGCATCCTGGGTGGTACCGCCCCAGCTGACGAAGTTGACGGTTTCCGCCGCCGAGGCGCTGGTGGACATTGCAGCGCTCAGGATGCTCGCGGCGAGCACCGAGGTAACACCTTTGATAAACACCATCTTGCTTGCCCTCTTTGTTGTGTTTGTGCGCAAGCGTGCATGTGCCCGCTTGACCGGAGCAGTGGTTCTTCAATGGCGGCCATCACCGGTGCTGCAGTCGGGGTGACCCGGGCGGGACACGCGATAATCTGGCTGGCATTAGGGATATCATATTATGGTATTCCAAGGTTTCCGCAAGCCATTTGCCATACCAGGTGTTGCCTTTGTACAACCGGCCGTCCGTCACTCGAACGGCACGCTTTCCACCACTTCCAGCTCGTAGCCGGCAAGACCCGCGTACTTGAGCGGCGGGCCCAGATGGCGCAGCTTGCCGACGCCGAGATCCTGGAGAACCTGTGCCCCGGTGCCGACCTCCGAATACACCCGGCTCTGCCCGCGGTTGAACGGCCGCTGCGGCTGCGTCAGCTGCGGTACCCGCTCGAGCAGCGCCTGGGAGGATTCGTGATTGGCGAGCACTACCACGACGCCCTTGCCGTCGGCGGCGATGCGCTCCAGGGCGGCCCACAGCGTCCAGCTGCGCGGGCCGGTGTACTCGGCGCCGACCAGATCGCGCAGCGGGTCGATGGCGTGAACCCGCGCCAGGGTGGGCTCGTCATGGCGGATGTCGCCCATCACCATGGCCATGTGCACACCACCGGCGATACGGTCTTCATAGGTGATCAGGCGGAACTCGCCGTGCACCGTGGGCAACTGCCGCTCGCCGATGCGGGTGATGGTGTGTTCGGTGCTCAGGCGGTACTGGATCAGGTCGGCGATGGTGCCGATCCTGATGCCATGGGCGTGGGCAAAGGCTTCCAGCTCGGGGCGACGGGCCATGCTGCCGTCCTCGTTCATCACCTCGACGATCACTGCGGCGGGCGTCAGGCCGGCCAGCCGGGCCAGGTCGCAGCCGGCTTCGGTATGCCCGGCGCGGGTCAGCACACCGCCTTCCTTGGCACGCAGCGGGAAGATATGCCCAGGCTGCACCAGATCGGCTGCCGTCGCGCCCGGCGCCACGGCGGTCAGCACCGTGTGGGCACGGTCGGCGGCGGAAATGCCGGTGCTGATGCCGCTGGCGGCCTCGATGGACACGGTGAAGGCGGTGGAAAATACGCTACCGTTGCTGGGCACCATCTGTTCCAGGCCGAGGCGCTGGCAGTGCTCGTCGGTGAGGGTCAGGCAGATCAGGCCGCGAGCTTCACGGGCCATGAAATTGATCGCCTGGGGGGTACAGAATTCGGCGGCGAGCAGCAGGTCGCCCTCGTTCTCGCGGTCTTCGTCGTCCACCAGCAGGACCATCTTGCCCTGGCGGAAGTCATCGATGAGTTCACGGATGGGATGGAAGGGCATGGCGGTTCTCGCGGGTGTGGTTATTTTGAATTATGGTATACCGTAATACGAAATCAATTTAAAGGAGGTCAACCATGAAGGGTTACTGGATCGCGCACGTGGACGTTACCGACCCCGAGCGCTATGTCGAATACACCAAGCGCGCCCCGGCCGTGTTCGCTGCCTTTGGTGGGAAGTTTCTCGCCCGTGGTGGGCGCTCGGAGGCGCAGGAGGGCCGTGATACGCCTCAGCGTAGCGTGGTGATCGAGTTCGAATCGTACGAGCAGGCGCTCGCCTGCTACCGCTCCGAGGCCTATCAGGAGGCGAGCAGCCACCGGGCCGGTGCGGCGCGGTCGGAAGTGATCATCGTCGAGGGCATGGCGCCCTGATCGGGTAGGCCCCTGGGGTACAGCCCTCGATCAACCTGGAGTCGCTCGCGGGCCATCGAGGGCGACGCCTTCAGCAGGCTGAACGGCCTGCCCGTGTCAGCCCACGGCCTGTTCGGCCAGAAAGGCATCGAGTTCGCCCGCCGTCGGACAGGTCGCCGGGCCATGCCGGGTGACCGCAATGGCCGCTGCGGCGTTGGCGCGCGCGGCGGCGGCTGGCTCGGGTAGCCCGGCCGCCAGGCTGGCCAGGAATACGCCGATATGCGCATCACCGGCGCCATTGGTATCCAGTGCCTCTACGGCAAAGCCCGGCACCTGCAGGCGCCAGTCGTCCCGGGCCAGCCAGCAGCCCTGGGGGCCGTCGCGCAGGATCACCAGCGCGCCCTCGGGCAGGCGCGCCGTCAGCCGTTGCAGCGCCTGCTCCAGGTTTTCAGCGGCGGTGAATTGCAGGGCTTCTTCACGGTTGCTGCTCCAGATCGCCAGCCGCGCCAGCAACTGCCCGGCGCCAGGGATATCCGGGTTACAGGCCAGCGGGCCGGGGTCGAACACCAGGGCACCGGCAACGCCGCCCTGCTGCAGCCAATTCAGCAGCGGGCCCGCCTTGTCGGCGTGCAGCAGGCTGTAGCCGCTGACCATCACCCAGTCATCGGCCGTGGCGGTTTCGCTGTCGAGATCCTCGGTCTGCAACACGCCTTCAGCGCCGACGCGGGTGATGAACGAGCGCTCGGCGCTGGCATCGGTCAGCGCCACGCACAGGCCGGTGTCGCCGTCATCGCTTGGCGCCAGCCGACAGTCGATGCCCTCGGCCTGCATGGCCTGGCGCGCCATGTCGCCGAAGCGGCCGATCCCATGCCGGCCCAGGTAGCAGGTGCTCAGGCCATGGCGTGCGGCGGCGGCCATCACGTTGAAGCCGCCACCCACTTCGAAGGCCGCGCTGCTGGCCAGCACATCCTGGCCCGCCGCTGGCAGGGCGCTGACGCTCATCACCAGGTCGACGACCACCTGGCCGGTATACAGCAACCTAGCGGCCATGGGCGGCCTCGTGGGTCACCGCGGCACGGCGGTCACGGCAGCCACCGAGCAACCCATAGAGGCCACCGGCGACGACGAAGGTGACGATCCAGCCCAGGCCATTCTGGCCAAACCAGGAATCGGCCAGCCAGCCGTGGAACAGCACGTTGTCGGCGCCGATCTTCACCGTGGTGAAGCTGAAGCCCAGCACGATCGCCAGCGCCCAGGCACCCAGGGCGCGCCATTCCACGCCACCGGCGTACCAATAGGCGCTGCTCGGGCTGACGTTCATCAGGTCGGCTGGCTCATAGCGCTGGCGGTGGCGCAGGTCGACCAGGAAGATGCCTACCCAGGCGGTGATCGGCACCGCGAGCATGGAGATGAAGGTGATGAACGGCCCGTAGAAGCTCTCGGCGATCAGCATGAAGTAGATCGAGCCGATGAAGATCACCACGATATCCACCACCACGGCGTAGACCCGCTTGACCTTGAGGCCGAGGGTCAGGGTGGTGAGGCCCGCGGAATACACCGACAGGTTGTTGGACAGCAGCAGGCCGCCGAAGGCGGTGATCAGGTAGGGCACGGCCATCCAGGTCGGCAGCAGTTCGCGAATCGCCACGATGGGGTCGGTCGCCGAGGCCAGGTGGTCGTTGCCCACCGAGATCAGGCCGCCCAGGGTGATCAGCAGTACCAGCGGGATCCCTGCGCCAAAGGCCGCGGAGGCCACCAGCCCGGCTGCCCGCACGCTCTTGTGCTGGTAGCGCGACATGTCGGCGCCGGCGTTGGCCCAGCCGATACCGGTACCGGCCGCCATGGTGCCGATGCCGATCAGCACGGCGGACAGCGGCGCCGGGGTGGCTGCCCACACCAGTGCCCAGTCGATGTGCAGGGCGAGAAAGCCGCCGACCACCAGGTTCAGCGCGCCGAACACCCAGGTGGCCCACTTCTGGATCACCAGCAGGGTGGCATGGCCGAGGCCGGAGACGCACAGGGTCAGCAGCACGAACAGGCCGATGAACAGCAGGGTGAGAAAGGGCGCGGACTTGGCCTCCACCGGCGTGCCCTGGATGATCGACACCAGAGACAGCAGCACGAAGGCCGCCGTGGTGGTGTTGACCGTCTCCCAGCCCAGGCGCGAGCCGAGCGACACCAGGGTCGGGCCGATATTGCCGCGCATGCCGAAGATCGCCCGGGACAGTGTCAGGCTTGGCGCGCGACCACGGCGACCGGCGATCGACAGCAGCCCGACGATGGCGAAGGAGCCGCCGGCGCCGAGAATGGCGACGACCAGCGCCTGCCCGATCGACAGGCCCTGGAAGGCGATCAGGGTGGCGCCCAGCGGCAAGCCGAGGATGCTGATATTGGCCGCGAACCAGACCCAGAACAGCTGCAACGGGTGGCCGTTGCATTCATGTTCGGGCACCGGCTCGATGCCGCGGGTTTCCAGCTGGCCCACCTGTTCGGATGCGCGCATGGCGTGACTCCTGCAATAGTTGTTGTTGGCAGGGCTGGGTGGCCGCATGGGCGGCCATCCATGGGGTTCAGGTGGTTCGCAAGGCCAGCAGCTGATCGGTCAAGGGCGCCAGGTCGATCTGGCTCACCGCGCAGACCTGCGCCAGCGCCTCCCTCGGCCACGCCTCCAGGCCAAAGGCGGCGCCGAGCATGGCGCCGAGCACGGCGGCGATGGTGTCGGTGTCGCCGCCCAGGCTGGCGGCCATGCACAGGGCCTCGTAGGGCGCCAGCTGGCTGTCGGCGACGGCGCGCGCCAGGGCGAACGCCGCGACCACCGATTCCTGGGACGCCACCGAGGTGCCGATCACCTCGTAGATCAAGTCGGGCAAGGCCTCGGCGCTGACGGCGGCGCAGAGCCGCGCGGTCCACTCGATACGTGCCGCGATATCGCCGCCGGCCACCCAGTGGCCGAGCAGTTGGCCCTGGCGGGCGGCCTCGACGCCGCTGTCCAGGGCACTGGCCAGGCTGTCGCCGTTGATACCCGCCGACACGACCGCCGCCACGGCAGCGGCGCTGGCGATGCCCAGGCCGGTGTTGTGGGTCACCTGACAGGCCTGCAGCACCTGCTGCATGAACCGCTCGGGGTCGCGCACATCGGCGGCGATGCCCACCGGCGTGATGCGCATCGCCGCGCCATTGGTGGTGCCGAAGCGCCCGGCCTGTTCCGGGCTGGCGCCGGCAAGGATCATCTCGATGGCGCGCTTGGTCGACGGGCCGAGCAGGTCCTGGGAGCCCTTGGCGCGCATGGCCGCCTCCCAGTCGATCAGGCGCTGCGCCAGGCCGGTGGGTGCGATACGGCCTCGGCCCTCGACCAGCAGCTCGCCAACCAGCATCGCCTGCTCGGTATCGTCGGTGATCGCGCCGGCCGGCATGTTCGGGGCGATGGGTTGGTCGGCATCGGCATCGATCAGGCCGTCGATACGGCCGTAGCGTGCGCGAATCTGTTCGCGTGACAGCGACTGGGTCGGCATGCCGAGCGCGTCGCCCAGTGCCAGCCCGTGGAAGGCGCCGAGCGCGCGGTCGCGCGCAGCGGAAAAATGGCTCACTGGGCGTCCCCGAAGTCGAGATGAAGTTGAAAGTGCAGCGGGTCCAGGTAGCTCTCGACGCGCTCCATGAAACGCCCGCGGCTATCGAAGGTTTCCCGGATCACCCGGAGGAACACACTGCCCGGCGTGCGTTGCAGCTGGCTGGCCGCCTCGATGTCGAGCGGCGCGGCACCGATCCACTGCTTGCCCTGCCCGGCGCGATAGCCATGGGCGGCCAGGGTGGCGGTCAGCGAGTCCTCGAGCAGGCCCTCTTCAGCGAGGTATTCCAGGCCATCGCAGGCTGGAATCAGTGCGCGCTCGAGCGACACCAGGCTGCCATCGGCGGCCCGCCGGCGGCGCTCGACGAGCATGAAGCGGGCACGGCCGAAGCGTTCGGCGAATTCCTCGCGCTCCACGCTGCTGATGCCCAACAGCTCGGTCTGCACCTGCACGCCACCGGCGGCCAGGGCCTGTGCCCAGCCGCCACCCTGGTGCAGGGGCACGCCGTCATAGGTGACCACGGAGCCGACCCCAGGCTGGGTACCGATGTAATTGCGCCGCTTGAGCTCGGAAAGTGCCTCGCGCAGGGTGCCGCGGCTGACATCGAAGGCCGCCGCCAGCTCATGTTCACCGGGCAGCCGTTCACCGGCGCCGAGCACGCCCTGCTCGATGCGTTCGGCCAGGGCGCGAACCACGCGGGTTTTCTTGTCGAATCGAACCTGTCTAATCATGTACAAATTAGTACGCTCAGAACGCTCCGTTCGCAAGCGCTTTTTGGCGAATGGTCCGTTCCGGATGGCCATGCAGGGGGCTGCAGGGCTGGCACGCGGCCTTTCAGCCCAGGTGAACAACGCCGGAAAGGTGGCTCACCAGCTGGCGGGCATGGGAGGGCAGGCTCTGCCAGTTGCGGATGCACAGGCGCAATTCCCGGCTGGCCCAGCTGTCGGCGATGTCGACCAGGGTCAGCGGCAGCTCCTGGGCCAGCCGTGAGGCTGCGGCCTCGGGCAGCATGGCGATGCCGGCGCCCTGGGCGACCAGCTGGGCGATGGCGTCGAAGCTCGGCGCCCGCACCCGCACGCGCAGGGCGATGCCGGCGGCGATCGCCTTGTCCTCGATAAAGCGCTGCATCGCCCGTTCGCCGGGCAGGCCGATATAGGGAAAGCTCAGCGCTTCCACCAGTTTGGCCTGTCGCCGACCAGCCAGGGCATGGCCTTGAGGCACCAGCAGCACCAGGCGATCATGGCGAAACGGCAGGGACAGCAGCCCGCCGGTTGGCTGGTTGCCGTCGTAGACGCCCAGGTCGATTTCCCCCGCCTGGACGCTGCGCAGGATGGCGCGGCTGGTGCCTTCGGTGAGCTGCAGGTCCACCTCCGGGTAGTCGGCCAGGAAGGGACCGAGCGCGGCCGGCAGAAAGGTACTGTTGGCCACGGTGGAGGCGCACAGCTTGAGCACCACCCGTTGCTGGCCGGACAGATCCTGCAGGTGGTCCTTCAGGCGCTGGGTTTCGTTGAGGATGCGCTGGCAGGCTTCGAGCACCAGGCGCCCGGCAGGGGTCGGGGCCATGCCGTTGGCGCTGCGAACGAACAGGGTGACCTGGCAGCGCTCCTCGAACTGCCGCAGCCGGGTGCTGGCCGCCGACACCGCCACCGGAAAGCCGGCCGCGGCCTTGCTGAGGCTGCCGCTCGACGCGATGGCGACCAGCAGGCGTACGTCCACGAGATCGAAATGCACAGGGGTTCTCCAGAACAGAAGGCAGCCTTAGGGAAATACCGATTCTTGGCGGGCGCCTTTCGGATCAGAATAACCGTTCCCTGCCCCTGATCCAGACCGCCATGACCCCATCCGCCTTTTTCCAGCGCTGCGCCAGCAACGGCAGCCTGTTCGCCATCCTTGCCGCCGCCGGCTTCAGCATGAAGGCGATCTTCGTCAAGCTGGCCTATGCCGCCGCTCCCGTGGAAGCGATCACCCTGCTGGCGATGCGCATGACACTCGCATTGCCGCTGTTCCTGTGGCTGGTGTGGCTGAGCCGCAGCGGCACCGGTGGGCGCTTCTCGCTAGGCGACGGCGGGCGCGTCGTGGTGCTGGCGCTGTTCGGCTATTACCTGTCGAGCCTGTTCGACTTCTTCGGTCTGCAGTACATCAGCGCGGGCCTGGAGCGGTTGATCCTGTTCACCTACCCGACCCTGGTGCTGGTATTCCAGATGATCGCCTTTCGCGAACGCCCCAGCCGCCGCACGCTGCTGGCGATGGCGGTCTGTTACCTGGGCCTTGGCGTGGCGCTGATCCACGACATCGGCGCCACCGACATGGGCAGCCAGGTGATCATCGGCTCGCTCTGGGTGTTCGCCGGCGCCGTGACCTATGCCCTCTACTACCTGGGCACCGGGGTGATGGTGAAGCGCCTGGGTTCGATGCGCCTGGCCGGGCTGGCCGGCAGCGCGTCGTCGCTGATGGTGCTGGGGCATTTCGCGGTCACCGAACCGATTGGCAGCATGCTCGCGCAACCGGCCCAGGTATGGCTGTGCGCCGCGCTGATGGCGATGATTTCCACGGTGTTGCCGGTGTACTGGATGGCCCTGGCGATCCAGCGCATCGGCACCACCCATACCGCCGCCGTTGGCAATCTCGGCCCGGTGCTGACCATCTTCGCCGCCTGGGCGCTGCTCGGCGAAGCCATCTCGCCGTACCAGATGGCCGGGCTGGCGCTGGTGATGTTCGGCATCTGGCAGCTCAAGCCGGGTGCGGCGAAGAAGGCCGTGGTGGCAGAAGTAGCGGGGGGCAAGCCGAGTTCGGTGGGTTGAGCGGTGCAGTGGGTGAGGCCGCTACAAGACAGAAGCGGCCGCTCCCAGCGTAGGGTGGACAACGCTCTTTTTGTCCACCATTGCGATCGCAGAGCGGTGGACGGGTAAAGCGTCGTCCACCCTACGAAAGGCCACTTGCGCCATTTGGCGCTACAACCCCCTAACGAATGAAATGCACCTTGCCGGTGTCGTCGCTGCCCATATAGATGCCGTAGCTGCCGGTCTCGCGCTCGGCGATGTAGCGTTCCAGGATCTGCCGGATGGCCGGGTAGTAGATCTGTTCCCAGGGAATGTCCTCGGGGGCGAAGAAGCGGCGGGCCGAGGTTTCGCTGCCGAAGTAGCCGGTGTCGTGCAGCAGCCTGGCGCGGAAGATCAGGTACACCTCGCTGATCGACGGCACGCTGAAGATCGAGTAGGGGCAGGTGATTTCCGCCACCACGCCGGCTTCCTCGCGCACTTCGCGCAGGGCCGCTTCCTCGGTGGTCTCGCCGTTTTCCATAAAGCCGGCGGGCAGCGTCCAGGTACCGATGCGCGGGGCGATGGCACGCTGGCAGAGCAGGTAGCGACCGTCCTGCTCGATGATGCAGCCGGTGATGATCTTCGGGTTTTCGTAGTGGATGTGCCCGCAACCGCTGCACACCAGGCGGTGATGGTCATCGCCGGCCGGGCGGCGGCGCTCCAGGGTCGCGCTGCCGCATTGGGTACAGAAGCGCGGGCTGGGCATGGCGGTCAGCGCCCGATGCGCGGGTCTTTGAGGCCGATGGGCGCGACGATGTCGCGGGCCTTGGCGCCTTCCTGCTTGGCTTCCAGGTACTCCAGGGCGACCTTGGCCGCGGCGCGCACATGATCCACCGAGGCCTGGTGGGCGGCGATCGGGTCGCCGCTCTTGATCGCCTCGACCATGCGCTCCATTTCCTGGTTGCTGGTGCTGCGGCGATTGCTCTGCGACACCGAGGTGGCGCGCAGGTAGCTGATACGCGCCTGCAGCTGGCGCAGCTGGGTCGCCGCCGCTTCGTTGCCACAGCCTTCGAGCAGCACGTTGTAGAACTCCTGCACCGACTCCAGCACGTCCGGCAGCTCACCTTCTTCGAGGGTCTGGCGGTTGTTCTCCAGGGCGCGTTCCAGGGCGCGGATGTCCTTGGCGCGGGCGCGCAGGGTGAACAGCTGGACGATCATGCCTTCCAGGGCGCAGCGCAGCTCGTAGAGGTCGCAGGCATCTTCCAGGGTGATGATCGCCACCCGTGGGCCCTTGGCGTCGGCGAATTCCACCAGGCCTTCGGACTCCAGGTGACGCAGCGCCTCGCGCACCGAGGTGCGGCTGACGCCCAGGCGATCACAGAGGTCGCGCTCCACCAGACGGTCGCCGGGCAGCAGTTGGAAATTCATGATGGCGCTGCGCAGCTTGTCCAGAACGATTTCCCGCAGGGTCACGGGATTGCGGTTGACCTTGAAGCTGTCGTCGATCGGCTGGCGTTTCATGGTTAGTGCTCGCGTTATAGGTATGGGCGCACTCATCGCATTGCCTTGGCCGGTTATGCCTCGGGTTGCTGCTGCTCGGCATCCGCTTCGGCAAAGGCTTCACGGGCGATACGGAAGCTGTCGACCGCGGCAGGCACGCCACAGTAGATGCCGACCTGCAGCAGAATCTCGCGGATCTGCTCACGGCTGAGGCCGTTACGCAGGGCGCCGCGAATGTGCAGCTTCAGTTCGTGCGGGCGATTGAGCGCGGAAATCATGGCCAAGTTTATCATGCTGCGTTCCTGCATCGATAAGCCTTCCCGGCCCCACACGTGGCCCCAGCAGTATTCGGTGACCAGCTCCTGCAGCGGGCGGTTGAAGTCGTCGGCGTTCTCCACCGAGCGCTTCACGTAGGCCTCGCCCAGCACCTGGGTGCGAATCTTCAGGCCCTTTTCGTACTTGTCGTTGCTCATCTCGGCTCTCCCGGGTGACTGGCGATGGGGCTGTTGGAAGGCAGAAGCGGACATCGTGCTTTACCTGTGGGAACGGGCGGGGACGCCTAGGCCATGCCCGTGATTGTTTTCGCGGGCATGGCCCGCTCCCACAGATAATCACCAGTCCATTCTGCAGGAGCGAACGGCCGCGCCCGCCACATAGTCGCCTGCTTACAAGCCGCCCATCAGGGTGTATTTGATTTCCAGGTAATCGTCGATGCCGTAGTGCGAGCCCTCGCGGCCCAGGCCCGAGGCCTTGATGCCGCCGAAGGGCGCCACTTCCGTGGAGATCAGCCCCTCGTTGATGCCGACCATGCCATATTCCAGCGCCTCGCTCATCCGCCAGGCGCGGCCCAGGTCGCGGGTGTAGCAGTAGGCGGCCAGGCCGAATTCGGTATCGTTGGCCATGCGGATCGCCTGGGCCTCGTCGCTGAAGCGAAACACCGCCGCCAGCGGGCCGAAGGTTTCGTCGCGGGCGACCTTCATATCGGTCGTCACCTCGCTCAGCACGGTGGGCTGGTAGAAACCGTGGCCGAGGGCGTGGCGCTCGCCGCCGCACACCAGCCGGGCGCCCTTTTCCAGGGCATCAGCGACATGATCGGCGACCTTGTCCACAGCCCGGCTGTTGATCAGCGGGCCTTGTTGCGCGCCCTCGGTAAAACCATCGGCGACCTTCAGCCCGGCCACACGCTCGGCCAGGCGGGCGACGAAGGCATCGTGGATACCGTCCTGGACCAGAAAACGGTTCACGCACACGCAGGTCTGCCCGGCATTGCGGTACTTGGCGAGCATGGCACCGTCGACGGCGCGCTCCAGGTCGGCGTCATCGAAGACGATGAACGGTGCGTTGCCGCCCAGTTCCAGCGAGACTTTCTTCAGGGTGCTGGCGCACTGCTGCATCAGCAGCTTGCCGATCGGCGTGGAGCCGGTGAACGACAGCTTGCGCACCTCGGCGCTGGCGCACAGCGCGTTGCCGATGGCCACCGCATCGCCGGTGATCACGTTGAGCAGGCCGGCGGGCAGCCCGGCCTCTTCCGCCAGCGCAGCCAGGGCCAGGGCGGAGAACGGCGTTTCCGGCGCCGGCTTGACGATGCACGGGCAGCCGGCGGCCAGGGCCGGGCCGACCTTGCGGGTGATCATCGCCGCCGGGAAATTCCACGGCGTGATCGCGGCGACCACACCAATCGGCTCCTTGGTCACCACGATGCGCGCATCGGGTTTGTGGCTGGGAATGGTGTCGCCGTAGATGCGCTTGGCCTCCTCGGCGAACCATTCGATAAAGCTGGCGGCGTAGAGGATTTCACCCTTGGCTTCGGCCAGCGGCTTGCCCTGCTCGAGGGTGAGGATCTCGGCCAGCGCGTCGGCGTTTTCCAGCATCAGCGCGTGCCAGCGCTTGAGGATGGCGCTGCGCTCCTTGGCGGTACGTGCCCGCCAGGCCGGCCAGGCGGCATTGGCGGCGACGATGGCGCGTTGCGCTTCGGCGCTGCCCATCTCGGGCACGCGGCCGATTTCCTCGCCAGTGGCGGGGTTGAAGATGGCTTGGGTGCCGCCTTCATCGGCGGCCAGCCATTGCCCGTCGAGGTAGGCGTGCTGGCGAAACAGGCGCGAGGCTTCAGGTGTCATGGCAACTCCGAAATAAAACAGGCCGCGCTCGAGGGTGAGTGAACGCGGCCAAAAAAGCTGGCGATTTGCGGCGTTGTCGGGCCAGATCGTAGGGTGGACAACGCTTTTTTTGTCCACCATTGCGATTGCAGAGCGGTGGACGGATGAGGCGTCGGCTACGCGCCCCGGTCCACCCTACAAAGGTGGTTTAGGTTCTCGCCGAAGTCACGTCGATCAGGCCAGTGCCGGCAGGGCGCCGAGCTTGCCGCGGTGATAGATCATCGGCACCGGGGCAACTTCCGGCAGGATCAGGTTCTTCACCGCGCCGACCATGATGGCGTGGTCGCCACCTTCGTATTCGCGCCACAGCTCGCACTCGATGATCGCCGCGGCGTTATCGAGCAGCGGGTTGCCCAGCTCGCTGAGCGTCCACTCGATACCGGCGGCCTTGTCCTTGCCCTTGCCGGCGAAGGCGTAGGCTTCCTTCTGCTGCTCGGCGGACAGCAGGTGGATGGCGAAGCGCTTGCTGTCGCGCAGCACCGGGTAGGAATCGGAGCTGTAGTTGGGGCAGAACAGCACCAGCGCCGGGTCGATGGACAGCGCGCTGAAGGCGCTGGCGGTGATGCCGACGATGCCGCCATCGGGGCCCAGGGTAGTGACTATGGTCACCCCGGAAGGGAAGGCGGCCATGACGGATTTGTAGAGTCCGGGTTCGATCATTTTGCTTTTCCTCGATGCGCTCAGCGCATCACGAACGGGTCGGGCATGGGCGCTTGCGACAGGTTGATCCACACCGTTTTCAGCTCGGTGTAGGCCAGCACCGAATCGATGCCGCTTTCACGGCCGTAGCCGCTGTTCTTGAAACCGCCGATCGGCGCCATGGCCGATACGGCGCGGTAGGTGTTGACCCAGATGATGCCCGAGCGCACGCCTTTGGCCATGCGGTGGGCGCGACCCAGGTCGCGGGTCCAGATGCCGGCGGCGAGGCCGAACTGCGAGTCGTTGGCCATGGCCAGAGCGTCGGCTTCGTCCTTGAAACGAATCACCGAGGCGACCGGGCCGAAGACCTCTTCCTGCATGATGGTCATCGAGTGGCGGTCGCATTCGAACAGCGTCGGCTCGTAGTACCAGCCTTCACCGTCGACCTGCGGCCGTTTGCCACCCAGGCGCAGTTTCGCACCTTCGGCCACGGCTGTGGCGACCAGGCCTTCGACCACTGCCAGTTGCTGGGCAGTGGCCATGGGGCCCATCTCGCTGGCGTCGTCCTGGGGGTTGCCGATGCGGATGCGCTTGGCACGCTCGACCAGGCGCTCGACGAACTGGTCGTAGATGCTGTCCTGCACCAGCAGGCGCGAGCCGGCCACGCAACTCTGCCCGGAGGCGGCATAGATGCCGGCGACCACACCATTCACGGCGCTGTCCAGATCGGCATCGGCGAAGATGATGTTCGGCGACTTGCCGCCCAGCTCCAGCGACAGCTTGGCGAAGTTCTCGGCGCTGGCGCGCACCACATGGCGGGCAGTGGCCGCGCCGCCGGTGAAGGCGATCTTGCGTACCAGCGGGTGGCTGGTCAGCGCCGCGCCGGTGGTCGGGCCGTAGCCGGTGACCACGTTGACCACGCCGGCGGGAAAGCCCGCTTCCAGCGCCAGTCGGGCCAGTTCGAGAATGGTCGCCGAGGCGTGTTCCGACGGCTTGAGCACGATGGTGTTGCCGGCGGCCAGGGCCGGGGCGAGCTTGATCGCGGTCAGGTACAGCGGGCTGTTCCAGGGGATGATCCCGGCCACCACGCCAATCGGCTCGTGGGTGGTGTAGGCGAACATGTCCGGCTTGTCGAGGGGCAGGGTGCCGCCTTCGAGCTTGTCGGCCAGCCCCGCGGTGTAGTGGAAGAACTCCGGCAGATAGCCGACCTGGCCGCGGGTTTCGCGGATCAGCTTGCCGTTGTCGCGGCTCTCCAGCTGGGCCAGGGCTTCCTTGTTATCGGCGATCAGGTCACCCAGGCGACGCAGCAGCTTGCCCCGCGCGGTGGCGCTGAGGCCGCGCCAGGCCGGGTTGTCGAAGGCCGCCTGGGCGGCCTGCACGGCGCGCTCGACATCCTCGGCGCCGGCATCCGGGAGCACGGCCCAGGCTTGTGCGCGAGCCGGGTCGAGGCTCTCGAAAGTGTTGCCCGATTGTGCGTCGACCCACTGGCCGTCAATGCACATCTGATAGCGTGCGAGTGTCATGCAACGATCCCCTTGGCGGTGTCTTGCAGCGGGCAGGCTTGCTCGAGAAACTCCAGCAGCATCTGGTTGACCAGGCGCGGCGATTCTACCGGCATCATATGCCGTTGCTCGGCCAGCACCACGGCGCGTGCGCCCGGAATGCACTGCGCCAGCTGTTTGGCCATCTGCGGCGTCGAGCCCGGGTCGAGTTCGCCGGTGGCGATCAGCGTCGGCACCTGGATCTCTGCCAGGTCGTCGGCGCGGTACATGTCCTGGGTGGCGAACAGCGTATAGGTGGTCAGGTAACCCTGGGCATCGTTGCCGGCCAGGGTCTGGCGAATGGCGGCGATCTGCGCCGGGTTGGCGGCCTGGTACTCACGGCTGAACCAGCGCGACAGCGCTGCTTCGGCGTTGGCGTCCGGGCCATGTTCGGCGGCCTGGGCAGTACGCTCGATGACCCCGGCGCGCTGCTCGGGGCTGCGGTTGAACACGCTGTTGAGCACCACCAGGGCGGCGATGCGCTGCGGGTAATGCAGCGCGAAGGCACGGGCCACCAGGCCGCCCATGGAGAAACCGATCACCATGGCCTGTGCCAGGCCGAGGTGGTCGAGCAGTTCGCGCAGCTGGTCGGCGTAACCGGCCAGGTCGGTGTCCACGGCCGGGCGCGGGCTGTCGCCATGGCCGAGCATGTCGTAGACGATGACCTGGAAATGCTGGGCCAGGCCGACGACCTGGCCGCCCCACATGTCTTTGTTCAGGCCCACGCCGTGGATCAATACCACGGGTTGGCCCTGGCCGATCACCCGGTAACTGGTGCCGGCGGGGGTACGTTCAGCGAGGTGCCGAATCATGGCCTGCTCCCGATTACTGCGCCTTCTCGGCCGCCAGTTCTTCCAGATCGATGTAACGGTTGCCGATACGCGGGTGCAGACGGCCACCGTTGGCAGCGCCCAGGACCACGACGATTTCGTCGGCGCGCGGGGCGTCTTCGATCTGCATCTCCAGGGTGATGTAGTGCGAACGCAGGCCTTCGTCGTCCTTGTGCATCATCGGGATCTGGATCGAGGTGCCCGGGCCGCCACGCTTGTTGGTGAACGACAGGTAGCTCTTGGCCTGTACCGCCTCGCGGTAGTGGTTGCCGAAACGCAGGGTGTGGATGACGGCCGACGCGTGCTCGATTTCGCCGTCGGCACCGACCACGGCAGCCTTGCCATAGGCTTCGATCTTATCGGCGCCGCCGATGGCGGCGGTCAGGCGCGCGACCATCAGCTCACCGAGGGCGGAGCAGTTGGCCTTGATCTGCGGCTTGAGGTCTTCGACGAAGCCGTTGCCGATCCACGGGTTCTTGATCACCACGGCCAGGCCGACCATGGTGACCGGCTTGTCGGTCGCCTTGCCGCCTTCGATCAGGGTTTCTTCTATGTAGCTGACGATCTTGCGAATCTCGAAACTCATGGCAGCTCCTCGGCTGGTTGGTGTTGGGTATTATGGTATACCAGAATACAGAATATGCAAACCTTGCCGAATCCCAGGCACGACGGTGCCTTGACCGCCTGCCTGGAGGGTTGAGCAGCCTGAAAAGTGGGCAACTGGAGAGGGCTTTACAGGCAGGTGACGGGGCCGAGTGACGCCCGAAACCGACGGCAACGGCGGCTATCGATGCCGCCAGGGTGACGCACCCCGCTCCGCTTATCCCATGGGCGTCGCCGGTCTCAGCACCAGCCGTGGCTGGCACAAGCCACCGCATCGTGGGCGTGCAGGCTTTCGGCGTGGGTCACCTGGATATGGAAGGCAGCGATCTCCGGCATCGCCCGCAGCGCCTGGTGCAGGCGGCGGGCAGCGTCCTCGCAGAACATCAGGTTCTGGCCGTTGGCCAGGGCGAAGGCCTGCTCGTCCGCGCGTTTGACGGCGGTCTGGACGGCGGTGCCCAGGGCGGCTTCGGCACCATCGAGCAGCGCCAGGAAGGGCAGGGTGCTGGTGTCCGCGGGCAGGCGCACGCGAATGTGCGCGTCGCTGCGCTGGCTATGGGGCGTGGCGACGATGCCCGGGCCGCCCAGCCAGGCATGCAGGGCGTCGAAATCCAGCGGGCGATCCGCGAAGTCAGCGGCGAAGCGCTGCTGGATCAACTGCCGGGCCAGGGCGGCCGAGCAGGGGCAGGTCGATGAATAGCCCAGGTGCAGGCCCAGTTGCAGATGAAAACCGGCCGGGTCGAGGCGAGCGCTGAGGGTCAGCGGGTAGGCCTTGTAACCGGCAAGCGGGCTGACCAGCGCCGGACGCTCGATCAGCCAGTCGCCGCGCAGCTCCAGGTAGGCGCAGTACGAGAGGCCGTGGTGGCTGTGCAGGAAATCCTCCAGCACCTGGCGCAACAGGGCGGGCGACAGCGGCTCGCGCTGCAACGCGGCCAGGGCCAGGTAAAGACGCGACATGTGGATGCCGCGGGTCTGCCCGTCGTCGAGGCTGACCCCGGCATCCACCTGCGCATCCAGCGACTGCTCGCCCAGCCGCACCGGCAGGGCGATGCCGCGCATGCCCACCCAGTCGAGCGGTGCGGTTGAGTGAGCGCTGCGTTGTGCGGCGATATCGGGCAGCGTGGTCTGGCGGTTCATCGGCGTCCTCTGTGTGATCGGCATGACAAGGGGTGATTTAATGTTATGTTATAACAATTGAATCAACCGTGAGCCCACCATGACGTCCGATGAATTGCTGGCCCAGCCAGCCGAGGCCTACATGAACGATGCCCAGCAGGCGTTCTTTCGCGACCTGCTGACCCGCCAGCGCGAGGCGCTGCAGCAGCGCATCGACGAGGAGTTCGGCGAATTGCGCGAGCAGGAGCGACCCGCCGACGAGGCCGACATCGCCAGCCGTGAAGAGCAGCGCCAGTGGCAACTGCGCCTGCTGGAGCGGGAAAAGAAGCTGCTCGACAAGATCGACCAGGCCCTCGAACGCCTGGCCCGCGGCGAGTACGGCTGGTGCCGGGAAACCGGCGAGCCGATCGGCCTGCGGCGTCTGCTGCTGCGGCCCACCGCCACCCTGTGTATCGAAGCCAAAGAGCGCGAAGAACAGCGCGAACGCCACCAACGTGACCTGTGAACCCTGCTACCCGATGAGGACCCCGCCATGCCCGACCGTCTTCCCGTTACCGTGCTTTCCGGCTTTCTCGGTGCCGGCAAGAGCACCCTGCTCAACCATGTGCTGAAGAACCGCGACGGCCTGCGCGTCGCGGTGATCGTCAACGACATGAGCGAAATCAACATCGACGGCAGCGAGGTGCAGAAGGGCGTCAGCCTCAACCGCGCCGAAGAGAAGCTGGTCGAGATGAGCAACGGCTGCATCTGCTGCACCCTGCGCGAAGACCTGCTCGAGGAGGTCAGCAAGCTGGCCCGCGACGGCCGCTTCGACTACCTGCTGATCGAGTCCACGGGTATTTCCGAGCCGCTGCCGGTGGCCGAGACCTTCACCTTTCGCGACGAGCAGGGCCAGAGCCTGGCCGACCTGGCGCGCCTGGATACCCTGGTCACGGTGGTCGACGGGGTGAATTTCCTGCCCGACTTCCAGGCTGCGCAGAGCCTGGCCAGCCGCGGTGAAACCCTCGGCGAAGAGGACGAGCGCTCGATCACCGACCTGCTGATCGAACAGGTCGAGTTCGCCGACGTGCTGCTGATCAGCAAGATCGACCTGATCAGCAGCGCCGAGCGCGAGGAGCTGACCGCCATCCTGCGCCGCCTCAACACCCGCGCCCGGATCGTGCCGATGAGCATGGGCGCGGTACCGCTGGAGGCCATTCTCGACACCGGCCTGTTCGACTTCGAGCGCGCCGCCGAGTCGCCCGGCTGGCTCAAGGAGCTGCGCGGCGAGCACGTGCCGGAAACCGAGGCGTACGGCATCGCCTCCAGCGCCTACCGGGCGCGGCGGCCGTTCCACCCGCAGCGTTTCTTCGATTTTCTCAGCCGCGACTGGACCAATGGCCGGCTGCTGCGCTCCAAGGGTTTCTTCTGGCTGGCCAGCAAGTACCAGGAGGCGGGCAGCTGGTCCCAGGCCGGCGGCCTGATGCGCCATGGCCTGGCCGGGCGCTGGTGGCGCTTCGTGCCGAAGAGCCAGTGGCCCCAGGACGAGGACGCGCTCAAGGGCATCGTTCGCCAGTGGGACAAGGCCAGCGGTGATTGCCGCCAGGAGCTGGTGTTCATCGGCCAGCACATCGACTTCGCCCGGCTGCACGCCGAACTGGACGCCTGCCTGCTCAGCGATGCGGAAATGGCTGCCGGCACCGAAACCTGGCTGCGCCTGCCCGACCCGTTCGGCCCCTGGCAGGAGGCCGCCTGATGCTGGCGTTCAAGGTAGAACCGGCGCCGCAGCAGGTCAGCAGCGCGCGCGTCGAGGTACTCGGCGAGGCCCTGCGCGATGAGGTCAACCTGGCGGTCTGGCAGCGCAGCCTGCCCGAGCACCTGGCAACTTTCGCCAGCACCTTGCTGGCCCAGGGCGAGCCCCTGGCCGAATCCCTGAGCATCGAGCTGGCCGATCCGGAAGCCGAGCCCAATCTGCACGGGCTGCTCAGCGGCTACAGCGACCTGCCCGGCCAGGCGGCGTTTCTCGCCGACGTCGCCTGGCTGGTACGCGCCTATGCCTGCCTGCTCGATGCGCGGCGTATCGGCCTGCGCCTGCGGGCGCTGGATGGCGCCATGTGCCCGCGCTTTCACGTCGATCATGTGCCGCTACGGCTGATCACCAGCTACGCCGGCCCCGGCAGCCAGTGGCTGGCCGAAGGCGAACTGCCGCGCCAGCTGCTGGGTGGCGCGCAGGCGATGCCCCGGGATGGCGCGCTGGTCGAACAGATCGGCTGTGGCCATGTGGCCTTGGTCAAGGGCGAACGCTGGGTGGGCAACGAAGGACGCGGCTTGATCCACCGCTCGCCGGCCCTGCCTGCCGGTGAGCGCCGCCTGCTGCTGACCCTGGACTGGCTGGCCTGAACGGCAGGCAAAAAAATGCTGCGCCTGAGCGCAGCAACATCGCCACCGGGCCTGTCCGGCAGCCAAGAGAGACTGTATTAACGCTAATGGAGATGACGATTGGATGACGGCCTGGAACCTGCTCGCGATCTGTACGTGCATGAAGCGGCAGCTGCAAGGCTATAGCAGCCGTTCGCCGCTCCCACAGGTAATGCACCAACGACCGCTCTTGCCACCTAGCTGCCAAAATCGGCGAAACTGGGCTTGAAGGTTGCGAACAGGCGCTTAGTAGGCCATCCACACGCCCTTGCTCTGGCTTTCGCAGAAGGGCTTGAGGTAGGCGGCGTCTTCGGCGACGCCGTAGTAGTGAATGTCCTGCTGGTAGGGCGTGCCGCCGATCCGGGCGTTACGGCACACGCCGAAGGCGCCGACCGGGCACTGCTCGACGAAGCTGACGTCGACCTTCTGGCCCTTGAGCTGGGGCTGGCAGAAACCGCTGCGGAACAGATTCGGCGGGATGCTGCGGTTCTGCTGGCAGACCTTCACGTCCAGTCGCTCGGCCTGGCTATGCACCACGCAGGCTTCGCCCCAGGCCAAGCCGGACAAACCGCACAACAGCAGGGGCAGCAAACGGCGCATGGTTACGACTCCACTCAAGATGCGGCAGACTTTAGGTCTGCCGCTCGATCAGCGCAAGCCGGGCTTTCCCCCACGTCGCCGAGCCTTCACCATAGCGCCATGCTCGAACAGATACCCACCCACCTGATCGCCGGCCCGCTGGGCGCCGGCAAGACCAGCCTGATCCATCAGCTGCTGGCGCAGCGCCCTGCCCACGAGCGCTGGGCGGTGCTGATCAACGAGTTCGGCCAGATCGGCCTGGACGCCGCCCTGCTGGCCCGCGATGAAGCGGGGCTGAGCTTCAGCGAGGTGGCCGGTGGCTGCCTGTGCTGCGTCAACGGCGCGCCCTTCCAGGTCGGCCTGGGCCGGTTGCTGCGCAAGGCCAAAGCGCATCGGCTGTTTATCGAACCGTCCGGTTTGGGCCATCCTGGCGCGCTGCTGGAGCAACTGAGCCGGGCGCCCTGGGACGGCGTGCTCGCCGTGCAGCCGCTGCTGATGGTGCTCGACGCTGCAGCCCTGGCGGCCGGTCAGCCGCTCGCCGACACCCAGCGTGACGCCCTGGCTCACGCCGGGCTGCTGGTGCTGAACAAGAGCGAGGGGCTGGATCAGGCGACTCGCTCGCGGCTCGAGTCGGGCTTCCAGCAAGCCTGCTTCTGGACGAGCCAGGGCGCATTGCCGTTCAGCCGATTACCGAAGGCACCCGCGACAGCCGACGTGGCGGCTGGCCGCCTCCTGCCGGACGGCCCACCGCCGCCTGCGCTGGTGTGGCGCAGTGCCGATGAGCCGATCTGCCTGATTCAGGATCAGCCCGAAGGCTGGAGCATCGGCTGGCGCTGGCACCCCAGCCAGCGCTTCGACCTGATGGCGGTCCAGCAATGGCTGGCGACCCTGCCCTGGCGACGCGCCAAGCTGGTGTTGCAGACCAACGCCGGCTGGCTGTCGGCCAATGCCCTGGAGGGCCAGGTGCTGCACTGGCAGAACAGCGAGTGGCGCAAGGATTCACGGCTGGAATTGATCTTCGCCGATGCCCAGGACGAGGCGGCGTTGCAGGCGGGCATGGCGGCCTGTCGGTTGTAAGAGCCCGTTTACGATCTTTTTAGGCGATGTAAAGAGGCTGCTACAAGGCAGAAGCGGCCGCTCCCAGCGTAGGGTGGACAACGCTCTTTTTGTCCACCATTGCGATCGCAGAGCGGTGGACGGGTAAAGCGTCGTCCACCCTACGAAAGGCCACTTGCGCCACTTTGCAGTCAGAGCGCTGAAGTCGAGCCGAAAGGTCGTGAACAGGCTCTAAGAGGGGCGCCGCTTAGGGCGCCCGATCATTTCAGTCCGTGGTGATCCGCGAGTGGGTGCGGGTGTCCTTCATGGTGATGTACACCAGCAGCGAGCAGGCGATGCAGCCGGTCACGTACCAATAGAAGCCGCTCTCCATGCCCACGCTCTTGAACCACAGCGCCACGTACTCGGCGGTGCCGCCGAAGATCGACACGGTCAGCGCGTACGGCAGGCCGACGCCCAGGGCGCGGATTTCGGTGGGGAACAGTTCGGCCTTCACCACCGCGTTGATCGAGGTGTAGCCGCTGACGATGATCAGCGCCGCCATGATCAGGAAGAACGCCCCCCACCAGCTCTGCACGGTGTGCAGGGTGGTCAGGATCGGGTAGGTGAACAGCGTGCCCAGTACCCCGAAGGCGATCAGGATCGGGCGCCGGCCGATCTTGTCGGACAGCGCGCCGACCAGTGGTTGCAGCAGCATGAACAGGAACAGCGTGGCGGCCGAGATCATGGTCGAGTCGTTCTTGCTCATGCCCACGGTGTTGACCAGGTACTTCTGCATGTAGGTGGTGTAGGTGTAGAAGGCCAGGGTGCCGCCCATGGTCAGGCCGACCACGGTGAGCAGCTCCTTGGGGTGGCGCAGCAGGGTGCGCATGATGTTTTCCTTCGGCGCCTCGGTCTTCTTGAACGAGTCGGTTTCTTCCATGCCGCGACGCAGATACATGGCCACTACCGCGCACAGTGCACCGATCACGAAGGGTACGCGCCAGCCCCAGGTTTCCAGCTGTTCGACGGTCAGGGTCTGCTGCAGGATGATCAGCACCGCCAGGGCGATGAGCTGGCCGGAGATCAGCGTCACGTACTGGAAGCTGGAGAAGAAGCCGCGGCGTTCCTTGGAGGCCATCTCCGACAGGTAGGTGGCCGAGGTGCCGTATTCGCCGCCGACCGACAGGCCCTGCAGCAGGCGCGCGACCACCAGCAACACCGGCGCGGCGACGCCGATGGTTTCGTAGCTGGGGGTCAGGGCGATGATCAGCGAGCCGAAGCACATCAGCAGCACCGAGGCCAGCAGCGCCGCCTTGCGGCCCTTGCGGTCGGCATAGATACCCATCAGCCAGCCGCCGATCGGGCGCATCAGAAAGCCCACGGCGAAGATCGCGGCTGTGTTGAGCAACTGGGCGGTCAGGTCGCCTTGCGGGAAGAAGGCCTTGGCGAAGTACAGCGAGAAGGCGGCGTAGACGTACCAGTCGTACCACTCGACCAGATTGCCGACGGAGCCGCTGAAAATCGATTTGATGCGCTGGGACGTGGTGCGCGTAGGCGCAGAGGCAGACAGCGTGCTGGTGCTTTCCATCAGGGGGACCTCGATATCGTCATTATTCTTGTACGCCGGAGATGGCGCTGGCAGGGCCCATTGCAGGGGCTGTGCCAGGAGACAAAAGCCCCGTGCCATGGGGCTTTCGGCGAGATCGAGTGGTGCCGGGCTGGCAAGAATCCGCTAGGGCACTCAGGGTGCTAGCGGAAACTTGCCAGGCGCGCCTCAGCTGGCCGGTTGCTGCTCGCTGTCGAGAAAGTCGGTGCGTAGCAGGCCATGGCGCTGCATCTTTTCGTTCAAGGTCCGGCGCGGCAGCTGCAGCAGTTCCGTCACCCGCTTCATGTCGCCATGGCAACTGGCCAGGGCCTCACGCAGGCACTGCGCCTCGAAGGCTTCCATGCGTGCACTGAGGGAGTTATCCACAGTAACCGATTGGCTGGCCGAGGCGGGCAGCGCCAGTACGTGGCGTTCGGCGGCGTTGACCAGTTCGCGCACGTTGCCCGGCCAGTCATGGGCCAGCAGCTGGGCCAGCAGCGCTGGAGTGATTGGCGGTAGCGGCCGCGCGAAGCGCTCGGCGATCTGCCGGGCGTGGTGCTCGAACAGCAGCGGCACGTCCTCACGGTGTTCGCGCAACGCCGGCAACTGCAGCTCGGCGACATTGAGGCGGTAGAGCAGATCCTGGCGGAAGCTGCCCTCGCGCACCCGTTCGTGCAGGTCCGGCTTGGTGGCGGTAACCACCCGCAAATCGAGGCTGATCACCTGGTTGGAACCGAGCCGTTCCAGCTGGCGCTCCTGCAGCACGCGCAAGAGCTTGACCTGCTGGCCCAGGGGCATGCTTTCGATCTCGTCGAGAAACAGGGTGCCGCCGTTGGCGTGTTCGATCTTGCCGATGCGTTTGCCCTGGGCCCCGGTAAAGGCGCCGCTTTCGTGGCCGAACAGCTCGCTCTCGAACAGGTTCTCCGGGATCGCCGCGCAGTTCAGCGCCACGAAGGGGCCCTTGGCGCGCGGGCCGAAGTCGTGCAGGCAGCGGGCGACCAGCTCCTTGCCGCTGCCGGTCTCGCCGCGCATCAGCACGTTGGCCGGCGTGTGCGCCAGTTCCAGCACCTGGCGGCGCAACTGCACCATGGTGGCGGACGAGCCGAGCAGGCGCCCGGCGAGTTCGTCCTTGTGCTCGACCTGCTGGCGCAGCTGGCGGTTCTCCCGGGTCAGCTGGCGCTTCTCCAGGGCGCGGCGCAGGCTGCCGAGCAGGCGCTCGGGGGTGAAGGGTTTCTCGATGAAGTCGTAGGCGCCCAGGCGCATGGCCTCCACCGCCTGGGGCACGTCGCCGTGGGCCGAGACCAGCAGGAACGGCAGCTCGGGGTCGCGGGCCTGCACCTGTTCGAGCAGCGCCATGCCGTCCATGCCCGGCATGCGCAGGTCGCTGATCACCACGCCGGGGTAATCCTCGGGCAGGCGCTCCAGGCATTCGCGGCCGCTGGCGCACAGCAGCACCTCGAAGCCTGAGCGCTCCAGCCACTGCTGTACGGCGTCGCGGATCGGCGCCTCGTCGTCGACGAATATCACGCTGGGTTTCATGGCAGCTCCTGGGGGGCGATGGCGGCCGGCAGGCGCAGGGTGAAGCGTGCGCCGCCTCCTGGGCGGTTGGCAGCCTGCAGGTCGCCGTCCAGTTCACGGACGATGGCGTAGGACACCGCGAGACCAAGGCCAAGGCCGTCGCCCACCGGTTTGGTGGTGAAGAAGGGGTCGAACAGATGGGGCAGGGCCTCGGCGGCGATACCGCTGCCGATGTCGTCGATATGCAGCAGCCAGTGCCCGTCAGCCAGCAGCAACTCGATGATCAGGTGCGGCGCAGGCTGATTGTGCATGGCATCCAGTGCATTGCGGATCAGGTTGACCAGCACCTGCTCCAGGCGAATCGCATCGCCGACGACCCAGGCCGGTTGCTCGGGTGTGCGACGGATCTCCACCTCGACATCCCGCAGGCGCGGCTCCAGCAACTGCAGGGCCTTGTCGAGCACGGCGCCCAGCTCCAGGGTTTCGCGCAGGCCGCCGGGGCTCTTGCGGGCGTAGGTCTTGAGGTGGCCGGCCAGCGCCGCCATGCGCTGCAGCAGTTCCTCGTGGCGCACCAGCGACTGGCGCGCCTCCTCCAGTTCACCATCGGCGAGGATCATCCGCAGGGTGCCGAGATGCACCTGCAGGGCGGTGAGCGGCTGGTTGATCTCGTGGGCCAGCGCCGCCGACATCTGCCCCAGGGCCGCCAGCTTGGCGGCTTGTACCAGGCCATCCTGGGCGGTGCGCAAGGCGGCGGTGCGCTGTTCGACCAGGGCCTGCAGTTCGTCGGCGGTGCGTTGGCGCAGACGGGCGATGCGCCAGCGCTGGTGCAGCACCAGGCCCAGCAGAAACAGCGCCAGCCAGGCGCCGCCCGCGGCCAGGGCCGCGGTGTAGCTGCTGCCGGCCAGGCTGCGGGTGTCGAGCAGCAGGTGCAGGGTCCAGCCCTCGCTGGCCAGCTCGCGGGTTTCCCACAGGTAATCACCGGCCAGCTCGCGGTCGGTGACACGCACCAGGCGGCCATCATCGGCCAGGGCCTGGCGCTGTCGATAATGCAGGGGCGCCAGCGGCTTCTTGTCGTACTGGCGGGTGGCGGCCAGGGTTTCACGCGTGGCCGCGGAAATCGGGCGCAGCTCGCGGTAGCGCCAGGCCGGGCGGTTGGCGATGAAGGTGATGCCCTGGCGGTCGCTGACCAGCAGCACGTGGGGGCTCTGGCTCCAGGCCTGCTCGATGCCGGGAAATTCCAGCTTGACCACCACGGTGCCGAGAAACCGCCCGCTGCCGTCGCGCACCGCGTGGGACAGGAAGTAGCCGGAAATGCCGCTGGTCACGCCCACGGCATAGAAGCGCCCGGTGTCGTGTTCGCGGGCTTCGCTGAAGTAGGGGCGGAAGCTGTAGTCGTGGCCCACATAGCTGGTCGGCAGGCGCCAGTTGCTGGCCGCCACGCCCAGGCCATCGGCGTTCATCACCTGCAGCGTGGAGGAGTGGGCCGCGGTGTTGATGGCTTCGAGCTTGATGTTCAGGCGGTGTTGCAGCCTCGGGGTGAGCGGGCTCTGCAGCGCCTCGGTGAGCTCCGGGTCGAGCGCCAGCACGGCAGGCAGGGCGCGGTAGCGGTCGATCAGGGTCTGCAGCGTGCCGGCGTAGGCCGCCAGTTGCTCCTGCGCCTGGCTGCCGGCTTCGGCGAGGCGCTGGCGCTCGGCCTGGCGTTCGGCCAGGTAGGCGGACAGGCACAGGCCGGCCAGCAACAGGGCAGTCAGCAGGGCGATGCGCAGGGAGCGGGATGACTTCAACGCGGGTCAGCCAGGGCAGGTGGGGCGGCCGACGATAGCACAGACCCTGGGCCGATCAGTCCCGTGAAGCGGGGTGGTCGCGACGCCATTGCTGCAGCTCGATCACCTGGCCGGTCTTGCGGGGCGCCGCTGGCACGGCGGCTTCGACTACCGGTGGCAGGGCCTCTGGCGGCTCGCGAAAGGGGTAGGGATCGAGCTCGATGGTGCCCACGTGGGCACCGAACATGACGATGCGCCCGGCATGACGCTGCTCGCCGGTCACGGTGAATTCGAACCCGTAGATCCGCGCGAAACGGCGGTTGCCCCGGCCATCGCGCACCAGGCCGAAGCGCTGGAAGGCCACGTTGCCGTCGAGCAGCTCGATATCCAGCTTGGCGCAGTGCTGCTTGACCCGCGTCAGCGCCCGCTCGCGGATGCCGTGGCCGTGCCACAGCCAGGCCGCGCCGGCGGCGAGCAGCATCAGGATGAACAGGTTGCCGAGGGTCAGCATGGCAGGCGAACTCGTGACGAAGAGCGCCCAGCTTACCCGATCCACGGTGACAGTTGCCGCCGTGAGTCGGTGTCAGGTCCGCTCTCTGTTGCCGGTGCGTCAGCTGGCCAGGCCATGGGGGTTGATCGGCAGCGGCGTGACCGGCGCGGGCGCCTGCAGGCCGAGACGCTCGAACATCACCCGGGCGATTTCCCGCTCGCCCATCACCACCAGGTCGGCTTCGTGGGTCTGCAGATAGTCGACCTCATCATCGAAGTGGGCACGGGCGATGATGTCCAGATCGGCATTGGCCTGGCGGCCGTGAATGGCGATCTGCCCGGCTTCCAGGCTGTTGGGAATGGCGATCATCAGCCAGCGCGCCGAGGTGACGTTGGCCAGCTCCAGCACGTGGGTGCTGGCGGCATTGCCGAGTACCACGCTGAAACCTTCCTCGCGCAGTTCCTGGGCGCGGGTGCGGTTGTCGTCGATGATCACCAGCGGCACGCCTTCCTCGCGCAGGCGGCGGCTGATACGGCTGCCCACCCGGCCATGGCCGATGAGAATGGCGTGGCCGGTCTCGGTGATCGGGTGCAGGTCGTGGTCTTCGTCCGGCTCCACGGTGACCTGGTCGGCCGGCGTGGTGTTCTCGCGGCGGTCCAGCCAGGGCTGCAGGCGGTCGATGACCAGAAACAGCAGCGGGTTGCAGAGGATCGACAGGATCGCGCCGGCCAGCACCAGGTCGCGTGCCGCTTCCGGTACCAGGTCGAGGCCGATGCCCAGGCCGATGAGGATGAACGAGAACTCGCCGATCTGCGCCAGGCTCACCGAAATGGTCAGGGCGGTGCTCAGCGGCTTGCGGAAGGCCAGCACGATGAGCATCGCCGCCAGCGACTTGCCGAGCACGATGACCAGGAAGGTGCCGAGCACCAGCAGCGGCTGCTCGAGCAGGATCGCCGGGTTGAACAGCATACCCACCGATACGAAGAACAGCACCGCGAAGGCGTCGCGCAGCGGCAGCGAATCCTCGGCGGCCTTGTGGCTGTACTCCGACTCGTTGAGGATCATCCCGGCGAAGAAGGCGCCGAGGGCGAAGGACACGCCGAACAGCTGCGCCGAGCCGTAGGCGATGCCCATGGCGATGGCCAGCACGGCAAGGGTGAACAGCTCCCGCGAACCGGTGCCGGCGCTGCGCTCCAGCAGCCAGGGAATGACCCGGCGGCCGACCACGACCATCAGCACCACGAAGGCGCTGACCTTGCCAAGGGTGATCAGCAACTGCATGCCGATGCTGTTGGAACCGTCGCCCTGGGGAATGCCGCCGAGCACACCGGACAGCGCCGGCAGGAGCACCAGGGCCAGGACCATCACCAGGTCCTCGACGATCAGCCAGCCGACGGCGATCTTGCCGCGCCGGGTGTCGATCAACTGGCGTTCTTCCAGGGCGCGCAGCAGCACCACGGTACTGGCCACCGACAGCGCCAGGCCGAACACCAGGCCGGCGCCCCAACCCCAGCCCATCGCCCAGGCCAGGCCCATGCCCATCAGCGTGGCCACGGCAATCTGCACCACGGCGCCGGGGATGGCGATGTGTTTGACCGACATCAGGTCTTTGAGGGAGAAGTGCAGGCCCACGCCGAACATCAGCAGGATCACGCCGATCTCGGAGATTTCGTGGGACAGCTCCTTGTCGGCAACGAAACCGGGGGTGAAGGGGCCGACGATCACCCCGGCCAGCAGGTAGCCTACCAGTGGCGACAGGCGCAGGCGGTTGGCCAGGCTGCCGAACAGGTAGGCCAGCACGAAGCCGGCAGCGATCGTCGCAATCAGGGGGGTGTGATGCGGCATGCGGTCTCCTTGGTGAAGAGGGCCTGGCATGCCTGCGCGGCAGCGGATACCGCGCAGAACAGCGTAACGGCCAGGGTCGGATTGCCCGACCATAAAGACCAATATTTTATATTAAAATATTACTTATAACTAAAAGGTCTTTATACAAGATGTGTCGATTATCACGGCCGGTGCTGTGAGCCGCGTCACGCCTCGCCTTTGAGGGCACGGTAACGGTTCTCAAGTTCCTGACGGATCTCCCGGCGTTGACGGCCCTGCTCGAAACGCCGCCGCTCCTCGGCGCTCTGCGGTTGACGAGGCGGCACTTCGGTGGATTTGCCGTGCTCGTCGACCGCCACCATGGTGAAGAAGCAGCTGTTGGTATGACGCACCGATCGTTCGCGGATGTTCTCGGTGATCACCTTGATGCCGACTTCCATGGAGGTGCGACCGGTGTAGTTGACCGAGGCCAGGAAGGTGACCAGCTCACCGACGTGTACCGGCTCGCGGAAGGTCACCTGGTCCACCGACAGGGTGACCACGTAGCGACCGGCGTAACGGCTGGCGCAGGCGTAAGCCACTTCGTCGAGGTACTTGAGCAGGGTGCCGCCGTGTACATTGCCGGAAAAGTTGGCCATGTCCGGGGTCATCAGGACGGTCATCGTCAGTTGCGCGTTGCCGGGTTCCATAGGGTCTCGCTCATCGGGTGGCTGGGGCGTGATTGTCGGCCGTCTGCGCGGCCCTGGCTGGTCGATTGTGTCTATGCGGTCGATTGCTGCAACGTATGTACCGGCATTTCACTCCTAGAGCCATAGTCTCTCACTCAATCAGGACGATCCCATGACGCGCTCCGTTATCTGCATGGCCCTGCTGCCACTGTTCGCCGGCGTTGCCCAGGCCGCTCCCCAGCCTTGCGACAGCGTCAGCCTGTGCAACGCAGCCGGCACCGCGGCCTATCAGGCAGGCCGTTACGACGATGCCGCCGAAGCCTTCGAGCGGCAGCTGCGGCGTGCCGAGCAGCAGGATTCGGACAGCCTCGCAGCCCGTGAGCTGGCATTGAACAACCTGGTGGTGACCAGCCTGCGTCTGGGACAGCCAGGCCAGGCCCGCGCCTGGTTGAGCCTCGCCCTGGCCGATGGCATGCAGGGTGCCGCCACTCGCAACAACCTGCGTTCGGTGGCGGCGGTTGTGGACTACCCGAAACTGGCGGCCAGCCTCGAGGGCCGGTACCTGCGTTACGCCGGCGCGGCGGTGTGGAGCAGCCTGGACATCAGCCGTCAGGCGGACGGCAGCTATCGAGCGAGTTTTTCGCCGCTGCGCGCTGGCGGCAAGGTCGAGGAATACGGCCCGGCGGCCATCGGTAACCTGCAAGGCACGTTGCAGGGCGACAAGGCCTATTTCCAGCTGACCGCAGCGCAGTTGCCAAAGGGCTGCTCGGTGGCGCTGCTCCACGAAGGGCTGGATATCCAGGTGCTGGAAGTGATCGATCCGAGCTGCCAGGCCTACGGCGGCTCTGGCATCAGCGTGGCGGGAGGCTACCTGAAGGTCAGTGCCGAGCCGCAGCAGCAGATGCCCTGATCGGTGCCTGGGATCGCAAAGGCGGTTTCGCCATCAGGTGACTTCGAAGAGGTGCCCGGCGTCTTTCCCAGGCACCGCTGACACGCGCCACCTCGCGGTTTTCGGCAAATATTTCTGAATATTTCCACGCCGCGACGGCCTAGGCGCGAATGTTAACCTGCGGTCAATGTGGCCCAGCAACGGGCCGATCTTCCCGCCTTCCAGCAGGCTCCGACGAGCCATCGAGCAGCCGCCCGCGCGCGTTCGTGCCTGCCCAAAACAAGGAGTAGTTCCGTCATGCATGCCATCAGCTTCATCCAGGATCTAGCGGTGATCATGCTGGTAGCCGGCGTGGTCACCGTGCTGTTCCACCGTTTCAAGCAGCCGGTGGTGCTCGGCTACATCCTTGCCGGTTTCCTGATCGGCCCGCACACGCCGCCGTTCGGCCTGATCCACGATGAAGAGACCATCCGCACCCTGGCCGAGCTGGGGGTGATCTTCCTGATGTTCTGCCTGGGGCTGGAGTTCAGCCTGCGCAAGCTGTTCAACGTCGGTGCCACGGCGTTCATCGCGGCGTTCCTGGAAATCATCCTGATGATCTGGATCGGTTTCGAGATCGGCCGCTACTTCGGCTGGAGCACCATGGACTCGCTGTTCCTCGGCGCGATCCTGGCGATTTCCTCGACCACCATCATCATCAAGGCGCTCGGCGACCTGAAGATGAAGAACGAGCGCTTCGCCCAGCTGATCTTCGGTGTGCTGATCGTCGAGGACATCCTCGGTATCGGCATCATCGCGCTGCTCTCCGGTATCGCCCTGAGCGGCACGGTAGAGACCGGCGAGGTGTTCGCCACGGTCGGCAAGCTGTCGCTGTTCATGATCGTCGCCCTGGTCATCGGCATCATCCTGGTGCCGCGCATCCTCGCCTACGTGGCCAGGTTCGAAAGCAACGAGATGCTGCTGGTGGCCGTGCTGGGCATGTGCTTCGGCTTCTGCCTGCTGGTGGTCAAGCTGGAATACAGCATGGTGCTGGGCGCCTTCCTGATCGGCGCGATCATGGCCGAGTCGCGCCAGCTGGTGCAGATCGAGCGGCTGATCGAGCCGGTGCGCGACATGTTCAGCGCGATCTTCTTCGTCGCCATCGGCTTGCTGCTCGACCCCAACGTGCTGGTCGAGTACGCCTGGCCGATCGCGGTGATCACCGTGGCGGTGATCGTCGGCAAGGTGCTGTCGTGCAGCGTCGGTTCGTTCATCGCCGGCAACGACGGGCGCACCTCACTGCGCGTCGGCATGGGCCTGTCGCAGATCGGAGAGTTCTCCTTCATCATCGCCACCCTGGGCATGACCCTGCAGGTGACCAGCGACTTCCTCTACCCGGTGGCGGTGGCCGTCTCGGTGATCACCACCCTGACCACGCCGTATCTGATCCGCGCCGCCGACCCGCTGGCGGTAAGCCTCGGCAACGTGATGCCGCAGCGCGTATCGCGGGTGTTCTCGCTGTACGGCGAATGGCTGCGCAGTATCCAGCCGCAAGGCCAGGGCGCGATTCTGGCGGGCATGATCCGCAAGATCGTCCTGCAGGTGCTGGTCAACCTGGCCTTCGTGGTGGCGATCTTCCTTGGCATCGCCTTCTTCGCCGCGCAGATCGGCGCCTGGCTGGCCGAGTGGATCGACCAGGAAAACCTGCGCAAGGCGGTGATCTGGGGCGCCGCGCTGATCCTCTCGCTGCCATGCCTGATCGCCGCGTACCGCAAGATCAAGGCGCTCTCCATGCTGCTCGCCGAGATGGGCGTGCGCCAGGAGAAGGCCGGCCGCCACACGGCGCGCGTGCGCAAGGTGATTTCCGAGGTGATCCCGCTGCTCTCGCTGGTCGGCATCATGGTGCTGCTCACCGCGCTGTCGTCGAGCATCCTGCCGTCCAACGACATGCTGCTGCTGGTCGGTGTGGTCGCGGCCGGCGTGGTGGCGGTGCTGTGGCGCTGGTTCATCCGCGTGCACACGCGCCTGCAGATCGCCCTGTTCGAGACCCTCGACAAGCCCGAAACACCCGGGCATCACTGAAAGACAAGGGCGCCTAGAAGGCGCCCTTTTTGTATTTCATCGCTCAATTTTTTCCGGGTATCGCTGAACGGCTGCGGATCACTCCTCCAGCCAGACTTCCCGCACCCAGTGCCAGACCGAGTCCCAGCTGTCGTCGGTAAGGTCTTCTTCTTCGCCGTCCCAGAGCAGCACGGTGCCGTCCTGTTCGACGCAGTAGTAGTTGCCCTGGTCTTCGCAGATCGGCACCAGCTCGCGCGGCACACCCAGGGACCAGGCCACCGAGGCCACTTCCGGCAGGTAGGTGTGCGATTGCGGGTCGGTGACGGTGACCGGCTCGAGGCGGCCGTACACCACGTCGCTGACCTTGAGCAGAAATTCACGCAGCTCGAACGGCAGGTTGATGAGGATCTGTTCCTCGATCTCCACCAGCAACTCCTCGTCGGGCAGTTCCAGCGGCACCGGCACCGGCTCGTTCAATTCACGCAGTTGTTCGATGACTTCTTCCACGGCGGCTCCACCTGAGTTCGACGATTCTGGTCAGATTCGGGAAGGCGAGGGGCAACGGGTGCTGCCTGCTTTGCCGTTCCTGTGATAACGCAGCTTTTTACGCTGAATGGAAAATAGCCACAAGCCGACAATAGGCAAAACGCCATGTCGGCCTGCGACGGATTCCGCCCGCCGTTGTTGCACTGCGCGCCCGCAGGCTGCGAAAAAGTGGATGGCGGAAAAAACGAAACCCGGGCAAGCCCGGGTTTCGTCAACGCATATGGGATCAGCCGTTCTGGCGGATACCGGCAACCAGCCAGGGCTGGTTTTCGCCAACCGCACGCTCCAGGCGCCAGCTTTCGCTGAAGGCTTCGCCCTGGTCGAAGCGCGAGGTCTTCGAGATGCCACTGAAGGTCAGGGTGGCGATGGTCTTGTCGGCATGGTCGTCGACGCCATCGAGCTGCACGTCGAGGTTGTCGATGTAGGTGGACTGGAAGCCATCACCCAGATCGGCGCGCTCGCGCTTGAGGAACTCCAGCAGTTGCGGGGTCACGAACTCGGCGATCTTGTCCATCTCGTTCGCGTCCCAGTGCTGCTGCAGGCTCAGGAAGTGCTCACGACCGGCATTGATGAAGCTCTGCTCGTTGAACCAGGCCGGTGCGTTGATCACCGGCTTGATTGCGGCCGCGCTGCTGCCGCCGAAGATCGATGGCTGGGCTGGCTGCGGCTGGCCATGGGCTTCCCGCTGGAACGGCGCACCACCAGCAGCGGCGACGTTCGGCTGCTGCTTCTGGCGGCGAGCGGCCAGGAAGCGGAACAGCAGGAAGGCGATCAGGCCGAAGATCAGCATGTCCATGATCTGCAGGCCTTCGAAGCCGTCACCCATGAACATCGAGGCCAGCAGGCCACCGGCGGCCAGACCGGCCAGCGGGCCGAGCCAGCGCGAGGCACCGCTGGCGGCAGCCGGGGTACGGCCTGGCGCTGCGGCATTGGCGTTGGGTTGGGACGGTGGCGTGGCCTGGCGAGTCTGGTGGCTTGGCGCGGCGCCAAAGGATTTACCGCCGCCCATACGCTTGGCGTCGGCAGTGAAACTGAAGGACAGGCCCAGGCAAAGTACCAGGGCGATGCTGAGGAAACGCTGCATTATCGGTTTTCTCTTGGTTATTGAAACACTGAAAGGCATCTTGCCCGCGGCGGGTCGGCATGACCAGCAACAGAATGTTTCGAGCTTTTGCCCAGCGAGGCGGCGTGCGCTGCGCAAGGTCGATGGAGGTGGGAGGTGAAACGGAACCAAGAGGTTCCGTTTCGGTGCTCGGCGGCTGGTGCCCTAGCGCCAGTCGTAGAGTTCCTTCTCGGTCACGGCGCCCATCGGCGCAGCTTCGTCCTGGAAGGTCTTCATGGATTTCCAGATGCGCCCGTTGAGGTCGTTCTGGCCGGCCAGGTCTTCGAGCACGCTCTGCGACTCGTGTTTCATCGCCGCCAGCACTTCGTCGGGGAAGCGCTTGATCGTCACGCCCTGTTCCTTCAGCTGGGCCAGGGACCTGGCGTTGTGATAGACGTAGTCGTCCATCATGTCCAGGGTCGCGGCACGGGCGGCTTCGACGACGATGGCTTGCAGATCCGCCGGCAGGCTGTCGAAGGCCTTCTGGTTGACCATCGACTCGACCACCGCCTGCGGCTCCTGCCAGCCCGGAAAGTAGTAGTACCTGGCCGCCTTGTGCAGACCGAAGGCCAGGTCGTTGTATGGGCTGACCCAATCGGTGGCATCGATCACGTGGGTCTGCAGGGCGGTGAAGATCTCGCCGCCGGGCAGGTTGACGGTGATGGCGCCGAGCCTGGTCCATACCTCGCCGCCCAGGCCCGGCATGCGGATCTTCAGGCCCTTGATGTCGTCCAGGGAGTTGATTTCCTTGTTGTACCAGCCGCCCATCTGCATGGTGGTGTTACCCGCCGACAGCGGCTTCACGCCATAGGGTGCGTAGGTCTCGTCCCACAGGGCCTGACCGCCGCCCTTGCTGAGCCAGGCATTCATTTCCAGGGTCGACAGGCCGAACGGCACCGACGAGAAGAACTGCGCGGCCGGTACCTTGCCCTTCCAGTAGTACGGCGTGCCGTGGCCCATTTCGGCGGTGCCGCGGGACACGGCGTCGAAGACTTCCAGGGCCGGTACCAGCTCACCGGCGGCGTAGACCTTGACGGTCAGGCGCCCGGCGCTCATGGCGTTGATGCGTTCGGCCAGACGCTCGGCGCCAGTACCCAGGCCCGGGTAGTTCTTCGGCCAGGAGGTGACCATCTTCCAATGGAAGGTCTCGGCTTTCGCAGCGCTGGCGTCTTGCCCGGCAGCGGGTGTTTCTTCCTTGCAGCCGGCCAGACCGATGGCAGCGAGCAGCGCCATCGCGGCGCCGAACAGATTGCGGCGGTTCATGGTGTTCTCCCCTTGAGTGTCGAGCAGCGTGCCCGTTTTTTATTAAAAGATTCGCGCCACGATTTCAGGGAGTCTTCTCAAAGGCTTGCGAGCTAGAGCACTGCAAGGCGAAATCAGGCGAGGAAGCGGAGTGTACTTTTGTACATGAGCATTCCGAGTCTGATTTCAACGCAGCAGGGCCGACGCGCAGCTGCCTTTGAGCAGGCTCCTTAGATAGCTTCGAGCTTGGCGTAGGCCAGCATCAGCCACTTGCTGCCTTCACTCTCGAAATTCACCTGCACCCGTGCCTGGGGCCCCGAACCCTCGAAGTTGAGGATGGTGCCTTCGCCGAACAGCGAGTGCTGCACGCGCTGGCCGAGGTTGAATGGCGTGTCCGGCACGGCGCTGCCGGCGAACAGGCTGCTGCCGCTCATGCTGCGGCTGCCACTGCCGTACGGGCGGCTGACGCTGTTGGACAGGCGCACTTCCTGAACCAGGTGCGGCGGCACTTCGCGCACGAAGCGCGAGACCTTGTTATAGGTCTCGTTGCCGTACAGGCGGCGGGTTTCCGCGTAGCTGATCACCAGGTGGCGCATGGCCCGGGTGATGCCCACGTAGGCCAGGCGGCGTTCCTCTTCCAGGCGGCCGGGTTCTTCCAGGCTCATCTTGTGGGGAAACAGACCTTCCTCCATGCCGACCAGGAACACCCGGGGGAACTCCAGGCCCTTGGCGCTGTGCAGGGTCATCATCTGCACGCTGTCCTCATGTTCGGCGGCCTGGGTATCGCCGGCCTCCAGGGAGGCGTGGTCGAGGAAGGCGGCCAGCGGCGTTTGCGCGTTGTCGCCTTCCTCGCCCTCATAGGAGTCGAAGGCACGGGCGGCGGACACCAGTTCCTCGAGGTTTTCCACCCGGGCCTGGGCCTTCTCGCCCTTCTCGTCGCGGTGGTAGGCGAGCAGGCCGGACTGTTCGATGACCAGCTGCGCGGTGCTGTGCAGCTGCAGGCCCTCGACCTTCAGCGCCAGGGTGTCGATCAGCTCGACGAAGGCGTTCAGCGCACTGGCGGCGCGGCCGGCGATCACCTTGGTGCCGACCGCTTCGTGCAGCGCGGCCCACATCGACAGGTCATTGGCGCGGGCGAACTGGCGCAGGGTTTCCACCGTCTTCTCGCCGATGCCGCGGGCCGGCACGTTGATCACCCGCTCCAGCGCCGCGTCGTTGCCGCGCTGGTGGATCAGGCGCAGGTAGGCCATGGCGTTCTTGATTTCCGCACGCTCGAAGAAGCGCTGGCCGCCGTAGATGCGGTAGGGAATCTTCTCGCGCAGCAGGGCCTCTTCCAGCACCCGCGACTGGGCGTTGGAGCGGTAGAGGATGGCAATGTCGCTGCGCCTGAGGCCGTCCTTGCGCAGGGCGTCCTCGATGGTCTCGACCACGTAGCGCGCTTCGTCGTGTTCGTTGAAGGCGGCGTACAGGCTGATCAGGTCGCCGTCGCCGACATCGGTGCGCAATTCCTTGCCCAGGCGCCCCTGGTTGTTGGCGATCAGCGCGTTGGCGGCGTTGAGGATGTTCGCCGTGGAGCGGTAGTTCTGCTCCAGGCGGATGATCTCGGCGTCGGCGAAATCGCTGTCGAACTGCTGGATGTTCTCGATCTTCGCACCGCGCCAGCCGTAGATCGACTGGTCGTCGTCGCCCACCACCATCAGGCTTTCGCCGCCCATGGCGAGAAAGCGCAGCCAGGCGTACTGCACGGCGTTGGTGTCCTGGAACTCGTCGACCAGGATGTGCCGGAAGCGCTTCTGGTAGTGCGCCAGCAGGCCGGCGTTATTGCGCCACAGGTCGAGGGCGCGCAGCAGCAACTCGGCGAAGTCGATGACCCCGGCACGGGCACAGGCGGCCTCGTAGGCCTCGTAGATGCTGCGCATGGTGGCCAGGAACAGGTCGCCGCTGGCCTGGATGCCGGCCGGGCGGATGCCTTCGTCCTTCTGGCCATTGATGAACCACTGCGCCTGCTTGGCCGGCCAGCGCTGCTCATCCAGGCCCAGTTCACGGATCACCCGCTTGATCAGCCGCTGCTGGTCGTCGGAGTCGAGAATCTGGAAGTTCTCGACCAGATTGGCTTCCTGCCAGTGGGCGCGCAGCAGGCGGTGCGCCAGGCCGTGGAAGGTGCCGACCCACATGCCGGCCGGGCTCTGGCCGAGCACGTCCTCGATGCGGTGGCGCATCTCGGCCGCGGCCTTGTTGGTGAAGGTCACCGACAGGATGCTGTGTGGCGAGACGTCCAGGCGCTGGATCAGAAAGGCGATGCGATGCACCAGCACACGGGTCTTGCCGGAGCCGGCACCGGCCAGCACCAGTTGATGACCAGGCGGGGTGGTGACCGCATGGTGCTGGGCTGGGTTTAGAGAACTGAGTCGCTGATCGAGGTCATTTTGCATCGCGGCATTCTAGGGGCGCGGCGCAGGTAGGGCAAACGCTGCTGACCGCGGACATGACGGGCTGCCGATGGGCGCCGCCGGGCGGCTGCGATCAGTGTTCCGGCAGGTTGGCGAAAATGCTCGCCAGCACCTGGTTGAGCTTGCGCAGCTGGGCTTCGGTGAGGCCTTCGAAGCTCTTGTGGAACAGCTCGTCGGTGAGCTCGTGCATGGCGAAGAACGCCTGGCGCCCGGCTTCCGTGAGGGTGACCTGGGTAACGCGACCGTCCTGGGCGCTCTGGCTGGTTTCCACCAGGCCGTCGTCCTTCATGCGGTAGACGATCTTGGTGATGGTCGACAGCTTGGCCACGGCATGTTCGGAGATCTCCGAAATGCTCGAATTGTCGTTCTCGAAGAGGATGTTGAGTACCCGCCAGCGCGGGATGTCGAGGTCGATACGCTTGAGCAGTTTTTCCATGGCCAGGGAGTAGCGGCCATATACGCGCGCCAGCCAGTAGAAGGGAAACTCTTCCTTGTGGAAATCCTCGCTGGCAGGGTTGTAGCGGCTGCGGCGTTTCTTGGGGATGGGCATTTAAGGAATGCTGCTTTATGGAAAGTCGGCAGACAATCATAGACATTTCTATTAAATCCGGCATCCGCCGCGAGGCCATTGCAGGCAGCGCAGGGCTGTGGCAGGTGCGCGCATCTGCTGAAATCAGCCAGTGGGCATTGATGAGGCGCTTGGGGCTCGCTGATAAGGGTCGCCAACCCTGGCATCGACCGGTATGCAGCCGCCGAGCCAGGCGCCAGCTCTCGCTCAGCCTTTGAGAAAGCGCATCGCCAGGCCCAATTGCGAGCCGGCGAGCTGGTGCAACGCCTGGCTGATCTCGGTGGTGCGTCCGATCTGCTGGCTGGTGCGTTCGGTAAACCCGGCAATTTCATTGATCTGCTGGTTGATCTGCTCGGCCACCTGGCCTTGCTGTTCGATGGCGGCGGCCATCTGCAGGCTCATTCCGCTGATCTGCCCAACCTCTTCGCAGATGCGTGCCAGTGCCTGGCGCGCCTGCTGTACATCGTCGCTGGCGCGGCCTGCGGCTTCTTCACCTCGTTGGGCTGTCGCCAGTGCGTTGCTGCTGCCATTGTGCAGGCTGTCGATGCAGCGGTGGATTTCATGGGTCGATTCGCGGGTGCGGGAGGCAAGGCTGCGTACCTCATCGGCGACCACCGCGAAGCCTCGCCCCGACTCGCCGGCGCGGGCCGCTTCGATGGCGGCGTTCAAGGCCAGCAGGTTGGTTTGTTCGGCGATGCTCTGGATCACGCTGGCGATTGCGCCGATGGAATCGATAGCCTCGGCGAGACTGCCGACGGCGACGCCGATTTCCTCTACCGAGGTGCGCATGGTCTGGGTGGAACGCTGACTGTGATCGGACAGGCGCTCGCCGTCGCGGGCCAGTTGGTCCGTGTTCTGCGCAGCCTGGGCGGTGCTCTGCAGATTGCGTGAAAGCTCCTGAATGGTGGCGCTCATCTGGTTGATCGCGGCGGCGGTCTGCTCCGTTTCGCGAACCTGCCGGTCCAGTTGCTCGGCGGCGTTCTCCACCACTTCGGCCGAGGTATGTGCCTGCTGGCGCAGTACCTCGCTGTTGATGCAGATGCGCGACATCACCGTGGTCATCCGCGCCCGCTGGTTGTTCAGCGCCATCAGCAGCAGGGCGCTATGGTCGGCATGTTGGCTATGCAGCGGCGCCAGTAGCGGCTCACTGTAGATATCCCGGTGCAGGCCGAGAATGTCGCGGGTCAGCCGGCGCTGGCGAAGAGCGGGTTGCAGCCCGGCCAGCAGCAGGGCGAGCAGGATCGGCAGCCCCGCCGTCGCAGAAAGGTGCGCGCTCAGCGTAGCACCGAGCACCAGCAGCCCGAGGCCCAGTTGCAGGCCATGCGTGGCCAGCAGGGAGGCGATGCGCTGGCCTGGCGTCCAGGGCGACTGTCTGCGGCCGAGGCGCGCGTAGAGCGCTTCGGCGGCCCGTATTTCCTCGTCGCTGATCGGCTGGTAGACGGTGCCCAGCGCCGACAGCCTGCCGCCATCGAACAGCGGCACCACATAAAGCTTGTGCCAGTAGCGCTCGCCCTGTTTATGCCGGCCCATCACCGGTCCGGTCCAGGGCACGCCGGCTTGCAGTGAGCGCCACATGCTGGCGCTGATCGCCGCCGGCATGCGTGGGTCGTTGATGCGCTCGTGGGGCTGGCCGACCAGCTCGGCTTCGCTCCAGCCGCACATGCGCAGGTACGCCGCATTGCAGCCGAGCAGCACGCCCTGGGGATCGAGCCGCGAGATCGGCGGCTCATCGAAGTGCTGCAGCTCGGTAGCGACGGTGTTCATGGATCATTCCTCACCAGGGCAATGTGCGTTCGGCGCGCATCTTGCGCACCATGGCGTCATAGAACTTGGTGGCGAAGCCGCTCTCGCGGATCAGCATGGCGGTGAGGTTGGCGCATCTTTCGGCGATGCCCTCTTCGAGGGGATGGTCTTCGCCGCCCAGGGCGCCAGCGGCGCACTGGTTCTCGGCGGCACGCTGCACGGTCCAGAGCAGGAAGAAGGTCTTTTCGATGCTGCTTTCACCGACTGCGATGCCGTGGTTGCGCAGCACCAGGATGTGCTTGTCGCCAAGGCTGTCGATCATCCGCGTCTTCTCGTCATCGAACAGGGTGATGCCTTCGAAGGTGTGATAGCCGATGCGCCCATACAGCTGGGCGCCGTAGAAGTCGTCATGGGTGAAGCCGCGCTTCTTCTGCACCACGGCGGAAATCGGTGTGGTGTGGGTGTGGATCACGCACTGGATATCGTCGCGGGCGCCGTGTACGGCGCTGTGCAGGGCGAAGCCGGCCGGGTTGCCGTCATAATCCGAAGGCTCCAGCTTGTTGCCGTGCAGGTCGACCTTGAGCAGGTTGGCCGGGGTGATTTCGCTGTAGTTGAGGCCGAACGGGTTGACCAGATAGTGGTGCGCCGGCCCGGGCAGGCGCGCGGAGATATGGTTGAAGATGGTCTCGGTCCAGCCGAAATGGTCCACCAGGTGGTAACAGTGGGCGAGCTTGACGCGCAGCGCCCATTCTTCGTCGCTGCAGTGGGTGGGCGTGGCGAGTTCGGTCATGCTGTTCATGGCAATGCCTCGTTCAGTGTGCATGGGCCTGGGCGCCGCGAAAGCGCGCCAGGGTCAGGATGTCCTGGGTGGTGGGCATCGAAAGCCCCTGGTAGCCGGCCAGCTCGAGCACCGCATCGCCAATGGCCGCCAGCTCCAGCGGGCGACCGTGCCCGTAGTCCTGCAGCATCGAGGTGCGCACCGCGCCCATGTCGGCACCGAGTCTCATGAAGGTCTCCGGGTCGAAGGTGATGCGCGCGCCGTAAGCGGCAGCGATCAGCAGGGTTTCCTGGATGATCTTGGCAGCCACGCCGCGCAGGTCGGCGCGGCCATACAGCTGCTCCAGGGTCGCGCCGGTGATCACCGACAGCGGGTTGGAGCTGAGGTTGGCGATGATCTTGGTCCACAGCGGGTCGCGAATGTGCTCGCTGGCGCGGGCTTCGATACCGGCCCGTTCGACCAGCGCGCGGACCCAATGCAGGCGCTCGCTGAGTTGCCCGTTCGGCTCGCCGAGAATCATCAAATGCGGGTTGTTCGAGCGGGCCATGCCGGGCGCCTCGCTCTCGGCGGTGATGAACACCACGCAGCCAAGGATCCGCTGCAGATCAAGGGCTGCGCTGAGCGCGCCGTCCGGATCGACGGCCTGAACCTGTCGCTCGGCGAAACGCCCGGGCAGACCATGGAAGTACCACCAGGGCACACCGTTGACCACCGGCACCACCACGGTCTCAGGGCCGATCAGCGGCCCGAGCGTGGGCAGCAGGCCGGCCAGGGCCGGCGCCTTGGTGCAGATGAAGATCAGGTCCTGCTCGCCCAGTTCGTCGGCGCTGTCGCTGGCGTTCACCGGAGTGTGGTGGTTGCCGTCGAGGTCATCCAGGCGCACGCCGTTGTCACGCAGCGCAGCCAGGGTTTGTCCGCGGGCCAGTACGTTGACCGGCTGGCCGCCCGCGCCGAGCCGTGCAGCCAGGGTGCAGCCGATGGCGCCGGCGCCGACGATACATACGCGGCGATTGGTGGGTGATGACATGGCGATTCCCTTTGGCCTGTGTGGTGAACTGCGTGGCGCCGAGGGTCTGTACGAAAAGTCTCCGAGTGCAGGTACTTTTCGTACAGAGCCTAGCCGGCGAGCATTTCCTGATGCTTACTGGCCAGCCCCAGGTAGGCCTCGATCACCCGCGGGTCGTCGGCCAGTTCGGCGGCCGGGCCCTGCATGGCGATCTGCCCGGTTTCCAGCACGTAGGCGTAGTCGGCCACGCGCAGGGCGGCGCGGGCGTTCTGCTCCACCAGCAGGATCGACACGCCCTGGCGGCGCAGGTCGGCGATGATCCGGAAGATCTCCCGGGTGATCAGCGGTGCCAGGCCCAGGCTCGGTTCGTCGAGCATCAACAGCTTGGGTTTGGCCATCAGCGCGCGGCCTACGGCGAGCATCTGCCGTTCGCCGCCGGAGAGGGTGGCGGCCAGTTGTCCGCGGCGCTCGTGCAGGCGCGGGAACAGGCCGTAGACCTCGCTCAAGGTCTTGCGCCAGTCGCGGTCGCCCTGGCGCACGCGCTGGAAGGCGCCGAGCTGCAGGTTGTCTTCCACGCTCATGCTGTTGAACAGCTCGCGCTTCTCCGGCACCAGGCCCAGGCCGCGGCCTACCAGCACCTCGACTTCCGGGACGGCCTCCAGCGTGCCGTCGAAATTCACCTGCCCACGGGAGCCGAGCACGCCCATGATCGCCGACAGCAGGGTGGTCTTGCCGGCGCCGTTGGGGCCGATCACGGTGACGATCTGCCCTTCGCCGACGGTCAGGCTGGCGTTGCTCAGCGCCTCGACCTTGCCGTAGGCCACGCACAGGTCCTTCACGTCGAGCAGGGTGTTACCGGGTTGATTGCTCATCGTCTTCACTCCGCTCCGCCCAGGTAGGCTTCGAGTACCGCCGGGTTTTTCTGCACGTCGTCCGGCAGGCCTTCGGCGATCTTCTGGCCGAATTCCATCACCACCACGCGATCGACCAGGCCCATCACGAAGTCCATGTCGTGCTCCACCAGAAGGATCGCCATGCCTTCGCCGCGCAGCTTGCGCAGCAGGTCGGCGAGCGCCTGTTTCTCCTTGTGGCGCAGGCCGGCGGCGGGCTCGTCGAGCAGCAGCAGGCAGGGATCGGCGCACAGCGCCCGGGCGATTTCCAGGATGCGTTGCTGGCCCAGCGCCAGGCTGCCGGCTTCCTCGTAGAGGTAGTCGCCGAGGCCGACGCGCTCCAGCTGGCGCCGCGCTTCACGCAGCAGTTCGGCTTCCTCGCCGCGCTCGCTGTGCAGCAGCGCCGGCACGATGCCCTTGTCACCGCGCAGGTGCGCGCCGATGGCGACGTTCTCCAGCACGCTCATGGTCGGCAGCAGTTTCACGTGCTGGAAGGTACGGCTCATGCCCAGGCGGGCGATGCGCCGCGAGACGATGCCGTTGATGCGCTGGCCGAGAAACAGCACGTCGCCTTCGGTGGGGGTGTCCACCCCGGAGATCTGGTTGAACAGCGTGCTCTTGCCAGCGCCGTTGGGGCCGATCAGGGCGAGGATTTCGCCGGCATGGATGCTCAGGTTCATGCGGTCGTTGGCCACCAGGCCGCCGAAGCGCTTGGTCACCTCGCGGGCTTCGAGAATCAGCTCGCCGCTCGCCGGCAACTGCCGCCGCGGCAACTCTGGCGGCTGTTCATCGGCCCTGGGTGCACCGCTGCCCTGGCGCCAGCGGGCCGGAGTCAGGCGTACCAGCAGCGGCCACAGGCCACCCGGCGCGCGCTGCATGAGCAGCACGATCAGCAGGCCGAAGACGATGGTTTCGTAGTTGCCCTGGCTGCCCAAGAGCATCGGCAGCCAGTCCTGCAGCCACTGCTTGAGCAGGGTGAGGATGCCGGCGCCGAGCATGGCGCCCCAGACGCTGCCCACGCCGCCGATCAGCGCCATGAACAGGTACTCGATGCCCATGTGCAGGCCGAACGGCGTGGGGTTCACGAAGCGCTGGTTGTGGGCGTACAGCCAGCCGGAAAGGGCGGCCAGCAGCGCCGAGATGACGAAGATCACCATCTTCGCGCGGAAGGTATTCACGCCCATCGACTCGGCCATCACCTGGCCGCCCTTGAGCGCACGGATTGCCCGGCCTTCGCGGGAATTGAGCAGGTTCTGCACCAGCAGCATGGCCAGCAGCAGGATCACCCAGATCAGGTAGAACATCTTCCAGCCCTTATCCAGCACCATGCCGAACAGTGAGATCGGCGGCAGGCCGCTCATACCGGTGTGGCCGCCAAGGCCCTCGAGGGTACCGAACAGGTAGTAGAGGGAGATGCCCCAGGCGATGGTGCCCAGTGGCAGGTAATGCCCGGACAGCTTCAGCGTCAGCGCGCCGAGCAGCAGCGCCACCGTGGCGGTCAGGGTGATGCCGACCAGTAGCGCCAGCCACGGCGAGCCGCCGGCCCAGGCCAGCCAGGCGGGCAGCTGCTCGGTGGCGGTCAGGTAGGCGCTGGTGTAGGCACCGAGGCCGACGAACGCCGCCTGGCCGAAGCTGGTCATGCCGCCAACGCCGGTGAGCAGCACCAGGCCGAGCACCACCAGGGTGTACAGGCCGATGTAGTTGAGCAGGGTGATCTGGAAGGTCGGCAGTGCCAGGGGCGCGATGCCGAGCAGCAGGACGAAAACGAACAGCAGGGCGCGCAGGTTCATTCTTCTTCCTCCACGTGACGGCTGGTGAGCGAGCGCCAGAGCAGGAACGGAATGATCAGGGTGAACACGATTATCTCTTTATAGGTGCTGGCCCAGAACATCGAGAAGGCTTCGATCAGGCCCACCGCCAGGGCGCCGAGGGCGGCCACCGGGTAGCTGACCAGGCCGCCGATGATGGCGCCGACGAAGCCCTTGAGGCTGATCACGAAGCCCGAGTCGAAATACAGGGTGGTGATCGGCGCGATGAGAATTCCCGACAGCGCGCCGATGAAGGTCGCCATGGCGAAGGTCGCCTTGCCCGCCAGCGTCGGCGAGATGCCCATCAGCCGCGCGCCCATGCGGTTCACCGCAGTGGCCCGCAGCGCCTTGCCGTAAATGCTGCGCTCGAAGAACAGGAACAGGCCGATGATCAGCGCCAGCGACACGGCGATGACCCACAGCGTCTGGCTGTTGAGGGTTACCGGGCCCAGCTCCAGGCCGGCTTCGGAGAACGGCCGAGTACGTGCGCCCTCCGGGCCGAAGAGCAGCAGGCCAACGCCGACCATGGCCACGTGCACGGCGATGGAGACGATCAGCAGCACCAGCGGATGGGCGCCCGCCACCGGCTGGAAGAACAGCCGATAGATCTGCGGGCCCAGCGGCACCACCAGGGCCAACGTCAGCAGCGCCTGCAGGGCCATCGGCAGCTCGGCCAGCGGCAGGTTGCGCACCAGCAGCACCATGGCCACGGCGTACAAGAGCTTCACCGGCACCCAGCGCGGCAGCCGGAAGGCGTGGCTGCTGCGCAGCGCGCCGATCAGGTCGAGGCTGCAGTCGATCAGGGTCAGGCCGAGCAACAGCCACACCAGCGCGGTCGGCTGGCCGGCCTGCAGGGCGGCCATGGTCAGCGCGCCGTAGGTCACGTATTCACCCTGGGGAATCAGCAGAATCCGGGTCACGGTGAACACCAGGAGAATGGAGAGCGCCAGCAGCGCGTAGATCGCGCCATTGGTCACGCCGTCCTGGCCGAGCAGCAGGGCTATCTGGAAATTCATGGGGCAACATCCTTCGCATGCGGGGCTGAGCGCGCGCGATGAGCCCCGGCCCGTAAGCCAGGGGCGCATCTGACGGCGAGCGTATTACCGGTGCCGGGCACCGGTCGGGGTTACTTGAGCAGTACCCACTTGCCGCCGTTCACGGTGATCAGCTCACGGCCACGCACGTCGAAGCCGCTGTGGTCTTCCGCGCTCATGTTGTACACGCCCTGGGTGCCGGCCAGTTCGTGGGTGCTTTCCAGCGCATCGCGCAGGGCGGCGCGAAACTCCGGGGTACCCGGCTGGCCTTTTTGCAGGGCGGTAGGGATGGCCTTTTCCAGCAGCAGGCCGGCGTCATACACGTTGGCGCCGAAGGTCGCCGGCGCGCTGCCGTTGAGCTTGGTGTAGTCATCGATGTACTTGCGGGCCACGGCCTTGGACGGGTGATCGTCCGGTACTTCGTCGAGCACCAGCATCAGGCTGGCGGCGAGGATAGTGCCCTCGACCTTGCGCCCGCCGAGCTGCAGGAAGGCCGGCAGCGCGGCGCCGTGGGTCTGGTAGACCTGGCCCTTGTAACCCTGATCGACCAGGGTGGCTTGTGGCATCACGGCCGAGCCGCCGGGTGCGGCGACCAGTACGGCGTCAGGGCGCTGGGAAAGCACTTTCAGGCTCTGCCCGGTCACCGAAGTGTCCTGGCGCTGGAAGCGCTCGTTGGCGACGATCTTGATGCCGTTCTTCGCGGCCAGGGTGGTCATCACCTTGCCCCAGTTCTCGCCGTAGGGGTCGGCCGTGCCGATCAGGCCCAGGGTCTTCACGCCGTTCTTGACCATGTGTTCGGTCAGCGCCTCGGCGATCAGCTCATCGTTCTGGGTGGTCTTGAACACCCATTTCTTCTGCTCGTTCATCGGCAGCACCACGGCGGCGGTGCCCACCGGGGCGAGCAATGGCGTGCCCGATTCGGCGGCGAACTGGATGACGCCCATGGCATTGGGCGAGCCGCTCGGGCCGATGATGGCGTCGACCTTTTCCTCGTCGAGCAGCTTCTTGAAGGCCTTGACCGTGGCGGTCGGGTCGCTGCCGTCATCGAGTGCGACGTAGCGGATGGTTTCGCCGCCGGCTTCGCTCGGCATCAGCGCGATGCTGTTCTTCTGTGGAATCCCGACCAGGGCGATGGGCCCGGTCGAGGAGGTGATAACGCCGATCTTCACGTCGGCCTGAGCCGTTATCGACGCGCAGAGCGCGCCCAGTAGCAGGGTGGACACAGCTTTCTTGAACAGCATGTCGTACTCCGGGGTGCAGGGCTAATAACGGGCTCAACAGCCGTACCGCGGGGGTAGGGGTATCGCCTTCTCGTAATGGGCTCGGTGGTGTCACCGGCATAGCGCAATCGGCGAACAGCCGGCGGTGCAGCTGACGGGGAAATTGCAGGTTGCATGCCAGAAATTTTTGAGCCGGGCTGGTGCAGCGGTAGTTGGCGGCCTGCCGGGGTGGCCGGCAGCGGCACGATTTCGAGCTAGCGAAAATCTGCCTGCGGGCAACAAAACCAAGGGTTTGAGCGCTAAATTTTAAGGCTTTTTTCTGCTTTAAAAATGAGATTTTTATGGCTTATTTTCAGGCGTAAATTTTTCTATCAACACCAATTTAATGATCTTGATTTTCGATCGAAAAATAGCCAGGTAACACACGCGTCCACGGATACTTTTCGAATTTGACTTATTAAATCGCTGTTTTTAAAGGTTATTAATCTTTTTTTACAAGAATAGGCTGATTTTTAAGACGTTACCGAAATGCACGCACTTGGTGCTTTTTAGTGGAAAAGTGCACCAAATTACTCACCGATTAATTTTGAATATTCAATTGACAATTCACGTAATTCTGACGATTTTAGATTTACGCGAATCGGCAGCGTTGGCTGCCCGACGCAACGTTCAAGTAGGTGAGTGGCATGAAGATGGTCATCGAGCACATGAAGCTGGGCGGCGCCGGACTGAGGGTGATGGTCAAGGACACCATCGACATCGCCGGCTACCCGACCCGCGCCTCCAGCCGTGCCCTGGAGGATGCCGCGCCGGCGGAGCAACATGCGGCGGTGGTCGAGCGCGTATTGGCAGGTGGCTGCCAGATCCTCGGCAAGACCGTGCTGCATGAACTGGCCTACGGCACCACCGGCATCAATGCCTACGCCGGCACCGCGGAAAACCCGCGCTACCCCGGGCGCATTCCCGGTGGCTCGTCCAGTGGTTCGGCCGCCGTGGTGGCCGCTGGCCTGTGCGATTTCTCCCTGGGCACCGACACCGGTGGCTCGGTACGCATTCCCGCCTGTTGCTGTGGGGTGTTCGGCTTCAAACCAACCTTCGGTCGTATCGACCGCCGCGGCGCCATGCCTGCCCAGACCAGCCTGGACTGCATCGGGCCATTCGCCCGCAACCTGTCGACGCTGAACCAGGCGATGGCGGTGATCGACCCGTCGTTCGGGCCGGCACCCGAGCTGGGCGACATCACTATCGGTGTAGTTTCCGTACAGGCCGCCAGCGACATTCAAGACGCTATCGATGCGCTGCTCGACGCCAGTGACCTGCCGCTCGGCCGCGTCGAACTGCCCGGCCTGCAAAGCGCCTATGACGCCGGCATGGTGGTGATCAACCGGGAAACCTGGAACGCCTGCGGCCACCTGCTCGCCACCGGGCTGGTCGGCGCCGATATCGCTGGGCGCCTGGAAGCTGCCGGGCAGACAGGCGATGCCGCTCTGGCCGAAGCCGAACGGGTGCGCACGCGCTTCACCGCTGAAGTGGACGCCGCCCTCGAGCGCTTCACCGTGTTGGCGCTGCCGACCATGCCCGATTACCCGTTGCGCCTTGAAGAGGCCGCCGACACCCGCGCGGTACTCGGCATGACCGCTTTCGTACGCCCCTTCAACCTGTCTGGCCACCCGGCACTGAGCATTCCCTGCGAAGGACAGGCCGGTCTGCCGGTGGGGCTGCAACTGATCGCCGCCAAGGGCGCCGACGAACTGCTGCTGGCAGCCGCTGGCGAGCTGTTGCGGCGTCTCGATTCCAACCTCCTGTGATCCCGGAGCCTGTCATGAATTCGCTCAATCTGGCCGGCAAGCCGCCCGCCGCTCCCATCACCGACAGCCAGGCCTTCGTGGATCTGCTGGCGGACATCAAGCAGCGTGGCCGTACCGGCGAGTTCGACCGCCTGGGCCATATCGCACCGGACGTGATCGAGTCGTTCAAGGCCGTTGGCGTGTACCGCGCCCTGGTGCCGCGTCGCTTCGGTGGCGACGAACGCTCGCCTGGCGAGTTCTGTGCCATGATCGAGGAGATCGCCAAGGCCGACGGCTCCGCCGGCTGGGTTGCCAGCTTCGGCATGAGCCCGGTCTACCTGGCCTCGCTGCCGCTGGAAACCATCGAGCAGGTGTACGCATGCGGCCCGGATGTGGTGTTCGCCGGCGGTATCTTCCCGCCGCAGCCGGCTGACCCGGTGGAGGGTGGCTTCAAGGTCAACGGCCGCTGGAAGTACTCCAGCGGCTGCATGGGCGCCTCGCTGGTGGGTGTCGGCATCGCCCCCAAGAACGGCGACAAACTCGACCTGCCGCGCTTCGCGGTGATGCCGCAGAGCCAGGTGCGCATCGACCAGACCTGGGACACCGTCGGCCTGCTGGGTACCGGCAGCCACGACCTGGTGGTCGAGGACGTGGTGGTGCCCGAGGCCTGGACCTTCGTACGCGGCGGCCCGGCCAACCTCGACGAGCCGTTCTTCCGTTACCCGTCGCTGTCGTTCGCCACCCAGGTGCTGTCCGTGGTCGGCCTGGGCGTGGCCCGCGCCGCGCTGGACGAGTTGCGCGACATGGCCTCCGGGCGCATCTCGGTGACCGGCGCACCGGCGGTGGCTGACCGCCCGCTGGCCCAGGTCGAGATTGCCAAGGCTGAGGCCGCCCTGCGTGCCGCCCGCTGCTTCTTCTACGAAGCCATCGACGATGTCTGGCAGCTGGTGCTCGCCGACGAGCCGCTGCCGGCGGAAAAGGTCAACCTGCTGCGCCTGTCCTCGACCCACGCCGTGCGCGTTGCCGCTGAAGTGGCGCGTAGCGCGCAGATGCTCTCGGGCATGACCGGCGTCTACAACAGCAGCCCGCTGGCGCGTTTCGTCAACGACGCCCAGGTGGTGACCCAGCACGCCTTCATGGGTGACATCACCTACCAGAACGCCGGCGCCATCTTTTTCGGCAAGCAGCCCCTGCCGGGCTACCTCTGACTGTTCCTGGAGCCAAATCATGAGCGAGAAAAAACCACTGCGCGTGCTGTTCTGCATGGGCATCAACCAGAACTTCTTCGACGCCGCCCGTGAAGAGCAACTGGAAGTCTGGGCTGCGTTCAGCGCCATGTGGAACGGCATCCACGACCTGCCGGGCGTCACCGTGTTCGGCAACATGGACGACGACCAGAGCATGGTCGGCCCGAGCAGCGGCTACCCCTGGACCACCTACCTGCTGGCTGACGTGCCGGATATCGAAACCGTGCACGCCGCCTGCAACCTGCTGCGTACCACCGCCGTGGGCAGCGGCCCTTACAAGCTGTGGCGCTACGTGAAGATCGAGGCCCGCACCGGCCGCGAACTGATCATCCAGCGCGCGTGAATGCCATGTCGACCGTCGCCGAACTTCACGCCCGCCTCGCTCGCTTCGAAACCGAGCATGCCGTACGCGCCTGCATGAACCGCTACATGGTGCTGTGCGACGCCCTGGATGCCAGCACGCCGCTGGACGAACTGGCCGGCCTGTTCACCCGCGATGCCGTGTGGGAAGGCAAGGGCGCCAAGTACGCCGCGAGCTTTGGCGGTTACCGCGGCCGTGAAGCGATTCGCGCGATGTTCGCCACCTACATGAAAACCCCGGCGCACTTCGCCCTCAACGTGCACTTCCTGACCAGCGAGCTGATCGAGGTGCAGGCCGAGGGCGCGACCGGCAGCTGGGTGATGTTGCAGACCTCGACCTTCGCCAGCGGCGCCTCGCACCTCAATGCGGCGCGCCTGACCGTGCGCTTCGCCGAGGAAGAGGGGCAATGGCGCATGGCGTACTTCCAGACCGAGAACCTGTTCAGTCGCCCTGTCAGCGCCTGGAACAGCGAGGCGCAGCTGCCGGTGCCGAACAAAGCGGCCGAATGACCCGAGACTTTTTTGCAGTCGGCCAGATAAGCCGACCAGGAGCCAACCGTGAATAACATGATCGAAGTCGTGAACCTCGAATGCGACCCCGCCGAGCTGGTCAAGGCCGACCGCGTACACACCTCTCTGTACACCGACGCCAAGCTGTTCGACGCCGAGATGGAAAAGATCTTCTACAGCACCTGGGTGTGGGTCGCCCACGAGAGCGAGATTCCGGACGCCGGCAGCTACAAGAGCACCTTCATCGGCAAGCAGCCGGTGATCGCCGTGCGTGACCGCAAGAAGCAGGTCAACGTGCTGCTCAACCGCTGCCGTCACCGCGGCGCCACCGTGTGCGAACACAAGAAGGGCAAGACCAACAGCTTCGTCTGCCCGTACCACGGTTGGGGCTACGCCCTCGACGGTTCGCTGCGCGGCATTCCGCACCCGGACAGCTACGGCGAGTGCCTGGACAAGAGCGAACTGCCGCTGGTCAGCCTGCGTACCGAAAGCTACGCCGGGATGATCTTCGCCACCTTCAAGGACGACATCGAGCCGCTGGTCGACTTCCTCGGCCCGGCCAGGAAGTGGGTGGACTTGTTCATGAAGCAGGGCGCCGGCTACGGCATCAAGGTGCCGGGCGAGCACCGCTTCCGTTTCCCGGGCAACTGGAAGATCCAGCTGGAAAACACCACCGACGCCTACCACTTCCCGCTGGTGCACAAGTCGTTCCTGCACTCGGTCGATCAGCAGACCATGGACATGCTCGACTTCGTCGACGGCTCCGGCTACGTCGAAGACCTGGGCAACGGCCACAGCGTGATGGTGATGATCCCGGACCTGATCGACCTGGAAGCCAACCTCGACCTGCCGATTCCGACCCGCTTCGAGAGCCTGGCTCAGGAGCTGCGTGACGAAGGCATCGAAGAGCAGCAGGTGCGCCGCGTCGTGCGTGCGGTCGGCGGCTCGGGTTTCAACCTCAACCTGTTCCCCAACATTGCCTGCTCGATGGCGTTCTTCCGGGTGCTGCAGCCGATCTCGGTCAACGAGACGGAAATCCACCACGCGGTGATCACCATGGACGGCGGCCCGGCCGTGGCCAACCGCTACCGCCTGCGCCTGCACGAGCACTTCCAGGGCCCGATGGGCTTCGGTACCCCGGACGATTCCGAGGCCTGGGAGCGTGTGCAGAAGGGCGCCAGCGCCGGCGAGGACCTGTGGATCATGCTCAACCGCGGCCTGCCCGGCGAGAAACCCAGTGAAGACGGCCTGGTCAGCGACGTGTCCGCTGAAACCGGCATGCGCGCTGCCTACCAGCAGTGGAAAAAGATGATGTCGGCCTGAGCGACGGAGAACCGAAAATGAATCTGCAATTGCTGCAAGAAGTCACCGCTTTCATCTGGGCCGAAGGCGACATGCTCGACCACAACGAGTACGACACCTGGCTGGCGCTGTGGGCCGACAAGGGCACCTACATCATCCCGATCGACCCGAAGGAAGAAGACTTCGAGAACACCCTCAACTACGCCTACGACGACGCCCACATGCGCCAGTTGCGGGTGCAGCGGCTGATCGGTGGCGAGTCGATTTCCACCAGCCCGCAGCCGCGTACCGTGCGCTCGGCGTCGAACTTCCGGGTGCTTTCCGAAGACGGCGACAAGGTGCGGGTGCGTTGTTCCCAGCACCTGCGCGACTTCCGCAAGGACTCGCTCAAGCACTACAGCGCCGACCTGACCTATGACCTGGTGCGCAGCGGCGACAGCTTCCAGATCCAGCGCAAGCTGATCCGCCTGATCAACTCCGACGATACCCTCGCGGGCATCGGCTACATCCTCTGAGGGCCTGATCATGACGCAGATCGCACTGGTCACCGGCGCCGCTCAGGGTTTGGGTCTGGCCATCGCCAGCCGGCTGTTCGCCGCCGGCTACGCGGTGGTGATCACCGACCTGTCGCTCGAGCGCGCCCAGGCCGCTGCCGAGGGCCTGGACGCCAGCGGCGAGCGGGTGCTGGCGCTCAAGCTCGACGTCGGCAGCAAGGTTGATTTCGAGGCCGCGCTGTACGCCACCGTTGCCCGCTTCGGCGGCCTGCAGGTGGTGGTCAACAACGCCGCGATGACCATGGCCACGCCGGTCATGCAGATCAGCCCGGAAGAGTTCGATCGCGTCGTGAGCCTCAACACCCGCAGCGTGTTCGTCGGCTGCCAGGTGTTCGGCGCACACATGGCCAGGGCCGGTTACGGGCGAATCGTCAACATGGCCTCGCTGGCCGGGCAGAACGGCGGCACCGCCACCGGTGCGCATTACGCCGCATCGAAGGGCGCCATCGTCACCCTGACCAAGATCTTCGCCAAGGAACTGGCCGCCGGCGGCGTGACCGTCAATGCCATCGCACCAGGGCCGATCGACTCGCCCATGGTGCACTCGGTGGTATCGACCGAACGCATGCCGGGCATGCTCGCCAACATCCCGGTAGGGCGCCTGGGCGATGCGGATTTTCTCGGCGACCTGATCGTGCAGCTGGCACGTCCGGAAGCCTATTTCACCACCGGGGCGACCTGGGATGTGAACGGCGGCTTATTCATGCGCTAAGCGCTGGACCAACCAATACGACGGCCGAACCAACGACCGCCTTTACCTTGACGTGCAATGCGGGTGAACCCGAGATGACCGAACAACTCCTGACGGTGCAAGTGCACAAGCGCCAGCTGCAAGGCGATGGCGTCGTCGTCCTCGACCTGATTCCAGTGGGCGGCGCCACGCTGCCGGCGTTCGACGCCGGTGCCCATGTGGATATCCACATCGCCCCTGGCCTGGTGCGCCAGTATTCGCTGTGCAGCGACCCGGCCGACCACGCCGTCTATCGTCTCGGCGTGCTCAAGGACCCCGCCTCCCGCGGAGGCTCGGTAGGCGTGCACGACACCCTGCTCGAAGGCGCCGAGGTGCAGATCAGCGCGCCGCGCAACCTGTTCCCGCTGGCCACGGCCGCCAAACGCTCGATCCTGCTCGGCGGCGGCATCGGCATCACCCCGATGATCGCCATGGCCTACGCCCTGCACGCCAGGGGCGAGGATTTCGAACTGCACTACTGCGGCCGTTCGCGCAGCCGCAGCGCCTTCCTCGAACAGCTGCAGAGCGTCGCCTTCGCCGACCGGGTATTCACCCATTTCGATGACGAAGCGCCCGAGCAGAAACTCGACATGGACACCGTGCTCGGCCAGGCCGAAAGCGGTGTGCACATCTACACCTGCGGGCCTTCCGGGTTCATGGAGTGGGTGATCGGCGATGCGCTGGGGCGCGGTTACGCCGACGACCACATCCACCGCGAGTACTTCCAGGTGGAGGTCGACAACAGCGGCGCCAGCTTCGAAGTGGTCGCCGCCCGCAGCGGCAAGAGCGTGCAGGTGGCCGAGGGGCAAAGCATCCTCGAAGCCCTGGCGGATGTCGGCATCAAGATCGAGATTTCCTGCGAGCAGGGTATCTGCGGCACCTGCCTGTGCGACGTGCTCGAAGGCGAGCCGGACCACCGAGACGTGTACCTCACCGACGACGAGAAAGCGGCCAACGATCAGATCCTGGTCTGCTGCTCGCGCGCCAAATCCCCAAAACTGGTTCTGGACATCTAGGAGAACGGAGATGGTCGACGTAACCGGATTCCGCAATGCCATGGCCCGTCTCGGCGGCGCCGTTTCTGTCATCACTACCGACGGCCCCCACGGGCGCTTCGGCTTCACCGCCTCGGCGGTGTGCAGCGTCACCGATTCACCGCCCACCCTGCTGGTGTGCATGAATCGCGCGTCCACCTCCAACCTGCACTTCAAGAACAACGGCGTGCTCTGCGTGAACGTGCTCAGCGCCGCGCTGCAGGATATTTCCGGGGTGTTTTCCAATCGCGAACTGGACTCCACCCAGCGCTTTGCCGCGACCTCGTGGACGACCCTGGAAAGTGGTTCGCCCGTGCTGGAACAGGCGCTGGTCAACTTCGATTGCCGCATCGCCCAGGTTCACGAAGTCGGCTCGCACAGCATCTTCTACTGCGAGGTGCTGCGCATCAAACAGGGTGAGACCGAAGAGGGCCTGGTGTATTTCAACCGCGCCTACCACCGCCTCTGCGAGTCGTCCAAGGCCGCGTTCTAGCCCACCTCATACCCTAAAAAACCTGGTGCCACGGTGCCAGGAACGGGCCCGCTCATGCCCGCCTTGCGGATAACCGTGCCGTTCAGAGCACCCGCAAGTTCACTGCCACTGTTGATCTGCTCACACCTACAAAACCCCGGCTTGCCGGACACAAAGGAGCGTCACATGCACCCGAGAACCGCACTTGCGCAAATCCTGAAAAACCTTGGCCTGATGGGCGCGGTCGCCGCCCCCATGGTCGCCCAGGCTGATCTGGTCGACGACAGCCACCTCAAGGTGGACATGAAAAATTTCTACCTGCACCGCGACTTCACCAACAGCGACGCGCCAAGCTCCAAGGTCGGCAGCTGGTCCCAGGGTTTCGACCTGCAATTCGCCTCCGGCTACACCGACACACCCATCCAGTTCGGTGTCGACGTCAACGCCCAGTACGCCATCCGCCTGGACTCCCACGGCGATGACGGCACCCTGCCGATGGATTCGAGCAGCGGGCGCACCGCCGATGACTACAGCCGTGCCGGCGCCACGCTGAAGATGAAGTACTCCAAGACCGAGCTGCGTGTCGGCGACATGCGCCCCGAGCTGCCGGTGGCCTGGCATGACCCGAGCCGCCAGCTGGACACCATCTACCAGGGCGCCGTGGTGGAATCCAAGGAAATCACCGGGCTGACGCTGACCGGCGGGCGCTTCTGGTCGGCGGTCACCCGTGAGTCGTCCAACCACGAGAAATTCTACAAATTCGGCTCTACCGACGACCTCGACAGCGACCGCGGCATGGACTTCGGCGGCGCCACCTGGGACATCACCAAGAACCTGCAGGCCAGCTACTTCCATTCCGTGGTGCACGATATCTACCGCCAGCACTACGTCGGTTTCGCCCATACCGCCGACCTCGGCAGCGGCTTCGGCCTGCGCACCGACGCGCGCTATTTCGACAACAAGGAAAACGGCGACGCACTCAACGGCGAGATCGACAACCGCGCCTTCTCCGGCGGCTTCACCCTGACCAAGGGCGGCCACAAGGCGAGCATCGTCTACCAGCGCATGTTCGGCGACAGCATGTTCCCGACCCTCAACGGCTACATCCCGCAGTTCTACCTGCTGAACTGGGCCAACCAGCCGTTCATGCGCCCGCAGGAGCGCTCCTGGGGCATCGGCTATGGCTACAACTTCGCCGAGTTGGGCCTGCCGGGCCTGACCTTCAGCAGCCGCTTCATCAAGGGCAGCGACATCGACCTGGGTCGTGGTGTGAAGGGCGCCGAGAACGAGCGCGACCTGGCTCTCAAGTACGTGGTGCAGAGCGGCGCGCTCAAGGGCGTGGGCGTCGAGTGGAAGAATTACCTGGTGCAGCAGCACAACTTCGGTAACGACTTCAACGAGAACCGCCTGTACGTGACCTACACCTGGAACGTGTTCTGAGACCTACGGCGCGGCGCCTGGGCGCCGCGCACGTATCGATTCAGCCCTGCTGCGGCAGGGCGACAGGAGTGTGTATGTCCAGTACGACGCAAAAGGGCCGCCTCAGACGCATCGTCGCCGCATCGGTGATCGGCAACGCCCTGGAGTGGTATGACTTCTTTCTCTACGGAACCGCCGCCGCCCTGGTGTTCGGCCCGTTGTTCTTCCCGGCCGGCAGCGACCCGGTACTCGGCACCATGGCGGCCTTCGCCGGCTTTGCCGTGGGCTTCGTCGCCAGGCCCCTGGGTGGGCTGATCTTCGGCCATCTGGGCGACCGCCATGGGCGCAAGAATGCCCTGGTGATCACCCTGTCGATGATGGGCTTCGCGACCTTCCTGATGGGCCTGCTGCCGACCTTCGAACAGGTCGGCTATCTGGCGCCGATCAGCCTGGTGATTCTGCGCATCGTGCAGGGCATCGCCTCGGGCGGCGAGTGGGGCGGTGGTGTGCTGATGCTCAGCGAGAACGCCCCGGCCAAGCGAGTGGGTTTCTATGCAGCGTGGAGCCAGCTGGGTGTTTCCGGGGGCTTCGTGCTCTCGGCAGCCGCCTTCTATCTGGTGCAGATGCTGCCCGAAGCGGACTTCCTGAGTTGGGGCTGGCGTCTGCCGTTCCTGCTCAGCATTCTGATCTTCGGTGTCGGGATCTACATCCGCCGACGCCTGCCGGAGAGCCGCGAATTCGAGGAGAAGGTCGCGGGGAGCGGGGTTCAGGCGCACCTTCCCGCGCTACAGGTTCTGCGCGAACACCCCAGGGCCGTGCTGCAGGCCATGGGCCTGCGCGTCGCGGAAAACGGCGGTGCCTACATCTTCCTGTCCTTCTCCATGGCCTATGCCAAGTTCACCGGCCTGTCGACCCAGGTGGTACTGGTCGCAGTGATGCTGGCGATGACCGTGGAGGCTTTCAGCATTCTGTTCTGGGGCTGGCTGTCCGATCGCATCGGCAGGCGCGCGGTGTATGCCATCGGCTCGGTGAGCCTGGCACTGTTCGCGTTTCCGTTCTTCTGGCTGATGGACACCCATCAGCCGATGCTGGTCTATCTGGCCCTGTTGCTCGGCCTGCCATTCAGCCACGCGGCGATGATCGGCACCCAGCCGGCGCTGATGGGCGAACTGTTTCCCACCCACGTGCGCTACACCGGCCTGGCCATGGGCCACGAGATCGCCTCGATCTTCGCCGGTGGCCTGGCACCTCTGGCCGCCACGGCACTGTTCGCCGTGTACCGCGATGCCTGGCCGGTATCGCTGATGCTGGTGTTCTTCAGCCTGGTCACCACCCTCACCCTGTTCAGTATCAGCCGCAATCGCCCCTATGCCGCGCAGGAGCCACAGGCGTAGCGCGGGTTTTCCTTTCCTCTGCCCGGGCCACTCTCCCGGGCTTTTTTACAGCGGGCGATAGCGCAGGTATCGCCGAGGATCGAACCATGCGTCGTTACCACCGCGGCAGCGATCTGCAGCGCATCCATAGCATCGCCGAGCTGGCTGCACTGGCCCGCCAGCGGCTGCCTCATTTCGCCTGGGAGTACCTGGCTGGTGGCGCCGAGGATGAGCTGACCCTGCAGCGCAGCCGCCAAGCCTATACTGAAGTCGGCCTGCAGCAGCGCGCGCTGGTTCCCTGCCATGCGCCGGCCACGACCCGCGAGCTGTTCGGGCGGCCTGCGGCACTGCCACTGGCAATTGGCCCCACGGGTTACAACGGCATGCTGCACCGTGATGCCGATATCCATCTGGCGCGTGCGGCGACGGCCCGCGGCGTGCCCTTCTGCCTCAGCACGGTGGCCAATGCGGCGCTGGAGCGGATCGTCCATCAGGTGCCTGGCGTTGACCTGTGGTTCCAGCTCTACGCCATGCGCGATGCCGCCATCCAGACCGACCTGCTGGCCCGTGCCGGAACGGCAGGCGTCAGCACCCTGCTGCTGACCAGCGATGCCATGGTGCTGGGCAATCGCGAGTGGGACAGACGCAACTTCGTGCGGCCACGTCAGCTCAGCCTGCGCAACAAGCTGCGGGTGTTGCGACACCCACGCTGGTTACGCCAGGTGATGTGGCCTGATGGCCTACCTTCGATGGGCAACCTCGACCCTTATCTGCCCGAAGGCGAGCGCACTGCCCTGGGCTCGATGCAGTTCATCGGTGAGCAGATGGACACGTTGCTCGACTGGGACGCCCTGGCTCGCTTGCGTGACCAGTGGGCCGGGCAGTTACTGCTCAAGGGCGTGCTGCACCCGGCCGATGCCGAGCGCGCCATCGCCCTCGGCCTGGACGGCGTGGTGGTCAGCAACCACGGCGGCCGCCAGCTGGACGGAGCGGTGAGTGGGCTCGATGCCCTGCGCCTGATCGCGCCGCTGGCACGGGGCAGGCTGAAGCTGCTCCTCGATGGCGGCATCCGCCGGGGCAGCGACATCGTCAAGGCACTGGCTCTGGGCGCCGATGCCGTGCTGCTCGGGCGTGCCAGCCTGTATGGCGTGGCCGTGGCGGGGGAGGCCGGCGCAGGGCGGGCCCTCGACCTGCTCGGCGAAGAGCTGCGCCGCACGCTCAACCTGATGGGCTGCCCCGACATCGATCATCTCTCGGCCGAATGGCTGATCCTCAACCTGCGGCCGCCAGCGTGCGGCTCGACTGACCGACCGGAGTACCCATGCATCTGTATGAATTGATCACGTTCACCCTGCGCGTACGTACCCCGGCTGCCGCTCTGCCGCGCCTCCAGGCGGCCCTGGCGCACAGCCTGGACGGCGTCGAACTGATGGGCTGCTGGCTTTCGGAGATCGGCCCGCAGAATCGCATCGCCCTGCTGCGTGGTTTCCCCAGCGAAGCGCTGCGCCAGGCAGAGCGCGAGCGTTATCTGCTGGCTGCCGATGCATTCGGTATCGGCGAGTTGCTGCTCGACATGCAGGCCCATGACTACAGCCTGTTTCCCTTCCTCGAGCCCCTGGCACCCGGTGCCCACGGGCCGTTCTACGAGCTGCGCGAGTACGATCTGATTCCCTCCGGTCTGCAACCGACGCTCGATGGTTGGTCGAAAGCCGTGGGGCCGCGCACCGCGCCACGGTATTCGGCGGTTTACGCGGCGTTCTACGCCACCTCCGGGCAACTGCCACGCTACCTGCATATCTGGCCCTACGCGAGCCTCGAGCAGCGCCTCGATGTACGCACCCGGGCAGTGGCAGACGGCGTCTGGCCGCCGGAAAACTCGGGGCCGCAACTGCAGAAAATGCACTCCACGGTGTACCTGCCTGCCAGCTTCTCGCCGCTGTGCTGACAACTGCAGCATGGCGGCACGCCTGCCTGGCCAGATTGTAAGGGGCCCCCGGCAGCAAAAACCTGGGCTCTGGGACGCGAATCGGCCAGGCGTTGATCGGGGATACACCGAGCGCAAGGCGCTAATGACTCATATCGCGAGCCAGTCGCTTTGGTTGCCGAGATGACATGGGACGCCCTCCAGAGCGCATCTCCGATGTGCCAGCCAATTGCGATTCTATTGCCATCTCTGTGCCATAAAAATCGACCGTTCAGCAGGTTTTCGAACCATGCCGGAACCCACCCTGCGTCAGGCCGTCGTAGCGACGAACGGTTTTTTACGACGGGTATGGATGCATGGTGATACGCAACGGAGCTGCGGTTGTAGGGTTTTGTCTGGCTGTTTTTCCTGCACTGGCGTTCGCTCAGAGCCCCGGTGAACGTGAGCTGTATCGCGATAGACAGGAGCGTTTGCTGCAAGAACAGCAACAGCGCTTGCAGGAGCTGCAACGGCTCCCGGGCCGTGAGGCGCAACAGCCTGCCGCGCCTGCAGTGGATGACGAACGCTGCTTCGCCATCGACGACATCGAGATCAGTGGTGCCAGCCTGCTGTCCGAGGCCGACCGCGCTGCCATCCTGGGGCCATTTGCCGACGCCTGCCTGGGCGTTAGCCAGCTCAACGCGCTGCTCAAGGCCATCACCGATCACTATATCGACCGCGGCTATGTCACTACCCGTGCCTACCTGCCGCAGCAGGATCTGTCCGCCCGTACCCTGAAGATCACCGTGGTCGAAGGCCGCCTCGAAGGCCTCGACAGCTCCGCCCTGGCCAGCGACCGCGAGTTGGCGATGAGCTTACCCGGCAAGACCGGCGAGGTGCTCGACCTGCGCGAACTGGAGCAACTGGTCGAGAACCTCAATCGCCTGCCATCGCGCTTCGCCAAGCTGGAGCTGGTGCCCGGCGAGCAGGTCGGTGGCAGCCGCGTGCAGTTGCTGGGCGAGCGCCGCAAGCCGTGGCGCGCCAGCCTGTCGCGTCACAACGATGGCCAGCTCAGCACCGGCGAGCAGCAGTGGGGCGTTGGCCTCGACTGGGACAGCCCGCTGGGCCTGGCCGACCAGCTGAGCCTGCGCGCCAGCCGCGATGCGGTCAGCGACAGCTACCGTCATTCGCACAGCCAGAGCTTCTACTACAGCCTGCCCTATGGCTGGTGGACCTTCAGCTACAACTACGGCCAGTCCTACTACCGCACCAAGACCGATTTCAACGGCTTCCTGGCAGAGACCGATGGCGACTACCAGAGCCATAACCTGTTGGCCGAGCGGGTGCTGCATCGCGACAGCGTCAGCAAGACCGCCTTCAGCACCGGCCTGAGCCACGTTCGCACCAATAACTTCATCGAAGACAATCGCATAGGTATCTCCAGCAACCGCCTCAGCGAGTGGCAACTGGGCTTCAATCATGGCCGTCGTGTTGGCAGCGCCTTCGTCAACGCCGATATCGGCTGGCAGCGCGGCATCGGTGCCTTCGACGCCCAGGGCAACGGCCATCCCCGTGGCCAGGATCCGGTCGCCCGTTACGACAAATACACCCTCACACTCAGCTACCTGCAGCCCTTCAACCTCGGCGGCGAGCGCTTCAGTTTCGAGAGTCTGGCCACCGGCCAGAAGAGCGAAGACCAGCTGTTCAGCCCGGCGCGCATCAGCGTTGGTGGTTTGAATTCGGTGCGCGCCTACAAGGATCAGTCGCTGTCCGGCAACAGCGGCGGCTACTGGCGCAACCAGCTGCGCTGGACCCGCCCGGTCACCTGGGCACCGCTGCAACCTTTCGTGCAGCAGTACGGCGCCGCCCTGGCCTATGACCTTGGCGTGATCAGCCATGACAGCCACAACAGCGGCGCCAGCGGCCGCCTGAGCGGCCATGCCCTGGAGCTCAGTGCCCGTGGCGAACACCTGGCCGCCAGCGTGACCTTCGCCCACTCCCTGGAACGTCCCGACGCCTTCACCGAGGGTGAGCGGCCGGTGTACTTCCGCGTCGACCTTTTCTTCTGATTTCAACGCGTAACGGAGTTATCCACATGGACGTTCGCAGCCCCCTGAACCGTGCCATCGCCCGTATCCTCATCGGCGTCATGCTGTTCGACCCGGTGCGCGCCGTCGCCGCCGAGCTGGCGGTCGACGCCGCTGCCGGTGGCAACACCAGCATCGGCCAGGCCGGCAATGGCGTGCCCATCGTCAACATCGCCACGCCCGATGGCAGCGGCCTGTCGCACAACAAGTTCACCGACTACAACGTCGGCCAGCAGGGGCTGATCCTCAACAACGGTGCCCAGGCCTTCGTACCGAGCCAACTGGGCGGCTACATCAACGGTAACCCCAATCTCAAGGGCGGGGCCGCGGGCGTCATCCTCAACGAGGTGACCGGCAGCAACCGCAGCCAGCTCAAGGGCTACACCGAAGTGGCCGGGCAGCGCGCCCACGTCATCGTCGCCAACCCCCATGGCATCACCTGCGATGGCTGCGGCTTCATCAACACGCCGCGCGCGACCCTGAGCACCGGTGCACCGCAGATTCAGGATGGCCGCCTCAAGGGCTTCGACGTCGATGGCGGCGACATCGCCATCGAAGGCGCCGGCCTCAATGCCGGCAACGTCGACCAGTTCGACCTGATCACCCGCACCGCCAAGATCAACGCCGATATCCACGCCAAGCGCCTGAACATCGTGGCCGGCCGCAACGAAGTGGACGTTGCCACCCTGCAGGCCACGGCCAAGGCCGACGACGGCAGCGAAAAGCCCCAGGTGGCCATCGACAGCTCGGCCCTGGGCGGCATGTATGCCGGGGCGATCCGCCTGGTGGGTACCGAACAGGGCGTCGGCGTGAAGCTGGCTGGCGACATGGCAGCCAGCGCCGGTGATATCCAGATCGATGCCAGCGGCCAGCTGACCATGAACCGCAGCGCAGCCAGCGGCAATACCACCCTGGTGGCCGATAGCGTCGACCTCAAGGGTGATACCTACGCCGGTGGCACTGCCCGTGTCGAGGCCAGGCAGGTGGAGGTGCGTGAGAGCCTCGCCGCCGGTGAGCAGGTCAGGGTGCAGGCCGAGCGTCTGAACAACGCCGGCACCATCGAAGCCGGCGTGCGCGCCGACGGCAGCAGCAACAGCGCCGGTCACCTGCAACTGAGCGGCAACAGCGTGCGCAACACTGGCCAGCTCACCAGCCATGGCTCCCTGAACACCGACCTGCAGAAGCTCGACAACGCCGGCGGCAAGGTCGCCGCGGCAGGCAGCGCCACGCTCAAGGCCAAGGCCTTCGCCAACCAGGGCGGGCAGATCGTCGCCCAGGGCAACCTGACCCTCGACACCGATACGCTGGACAATCGCCAAGGCAGCGCCCTGGCGGGCCAGGCCTTGGCCATCCAGACCGAGGCTGTGGATAACCAAGCCGGCACCCTGGCCGCCGGTGGCAATATCCAGGCGCGTGTCAGCAACGCGCTCGCCAACGATGGCGGTTTGGTTGAGGCCGGCGGTCATCTCGATGTCGAAGCCGACAGCCTGAGCAATGCCGGTGGCCGTCTGCGTGCCCTGGGCAGCGGCGGGGAAAGCCGCTTCACCCTCGGTTCAAGCCTGAACAACGACAGCGGCATCTTGGAAGTGGCCAGCGCGGCGCTGACCTTCGACACCCCGGCCCTGAGCAACCGTGGCGGTGTGGTGCGTCACCTCGGCAGCGCCGGGCTGAATCTCGACATGCAGCTGCTCGGCCAGGCCGGTGGTGAGTTCATCACCAACAGCGCGATGAGCCTGAGTGCCGAAGAGTGGGTCAACAACAGCCTGCTGCAGGCCGCCTCCATCACCCTGGACATCGACCGCCTGACCCAGACCGCCGGCGGCGGCCTGCTGGCAGTCAACAGCCTCAGCACCACGGGCGACAGCTGGATCAACGACGGCCGCATCGAAACCAACGGCAGCCTCGACCTGCGCCTGAGCGGTGACTACCGTGGCAACGGCAGTCTGCTGGCGCTCGGCAACATTGACCTGCAGGCCGGCAATATGGCCTTTGGTGCCGACGCCCAGGTACGCAGCGGTGGCTATGGCAGCCTGGCGGCACTCGGCGAGCTGGTCAGCCAGGGGCGCATGACCGCCGGCGCCTGGCTGAGCATGGCGGCGCAGAAGATCGACAACCGCGGCACCCTGGGTGCGGGCGCCGACCTGCTGTTGCAGGCCAGCACTATCCGCAACGATGGCGGGCTGATATTCAGCGGCGGCAACCTGCAACTGCTGGCCGACCGTTTCACCAATCGCCTCGCCGCCCTCTACAGCCTGGGCCACCTGAGCATCGCCGGGGATGCCCAGGGCAGCCTCGCCAGCCTGATCGAAAACCGCTCCGGCACCTTCGACAGCGCCGGTGACATGAGCCTGCGCGCCGCGGTCATCGCCAACGTGCGCGACGAGTTGCAGACCGAGCAGGGCAAGTACGATGCCGTGTTCACCGAGCTGGCCTGTCATGGCCCTTACAACCTTCATGGTGACTGCAATCTGGGCGGCAACGGGCGCAAGGTCGGTGTCTGGCAGCTCAAGGAATACGACCGTCTGATCGTCACCGCCGACAGCGGCGCCTCGCATATCACTGCCGGCGGCTCGCTGAACGTACTGGGCGACAGCCTGACCAACAGCAGCAGCACCATCGCCTCGGCTGGCGACCTGCAGATGCAGCTCGGCAGCCTGGACAACATCGGCCTGGAGACGGGTGAGGTGCACACCACCCGGGTGCTGGTGTCCGGCCGCAAGCCTAGCTACTACTACTATCGGGGCCTGGTATACGGCTTCAACGACAAGCATGCCGGCTCGCGCAACCTCGATACGCTGGAATCGGATCTCAACCGGGTCATCGGCGCCATGGAGCGCGAGTACCTGCCGGCCAATACCGTCGAGCGGGTCAATGTCGACGGGCAGACCTACGCGGCGGTCATCCAGAGCGGCGGCGATGTGCGCGTCGACACCCGCGACGATTTCGACAGCCGCGTCATTCGCCCCAGCTATGCCTACCTCGGCGGCGGCACGCGGGTCGACACCACCGCGCCCGGTAGCGATATCGCCACCGCCATCACCCTCAACCCGCAACTACCGCCGGATCTGGCCCAGCAAGCCGTCGACCCGCTGGGGCTGCCGAGTTTCAAGCTGCCCACCGGCCAGAACGGCCTGTTCAGCCTCAACACCAATCCCGATCACCCCTACCTGATCGAGACCGATCCGCAATTCGCCGAGCTGGGCAACTTCCTCAATTCCAGCTACCTGCTTGGCCAGCTCGACTACGACCCCGATCACGCCCAGAAGCTGCTTGGCGACGGCCTCTACGAACAACGGCTGATCCGCGATGCAGTGCTGGCCCGCACCGGCCAGCGCTTCCTGGCCGGGCTGAACAGTGACGAGGCGCAGTTCCGCTACTTGATGGACAACGCCATCGCCAGCCGCGAGGCACTGCAGCTTTCCGTAGGCGTCGGGCTTTCCGCAGAACAGGTCGCCGCCCTGACCCACGATATCGTGTGGATGGAAGAGCGCGAGGTGAGTGGCCAGAAGGTGCTGGCACCCGTGCTCTACTTGGCCCAGGCCGAAGGCCGCCTGGCGCCCAATGGCGCCCTGGTTCAGGGCCGCGACCTGACCCTGATCAGTGGCGGTGGCCTGAGCAACGCCGGCACCCTGCGGGCCTCGGCCAACCTGGGCATCCAGGCCGAGTCCATTGGCAATAGCGGGCTGATGCAGGCCAATCAGCGCCTGCAACTGCTGGCCACCGAGAGCATCCGTAACGCCCAGGGCGGCATCATTGCCGGTCGCGACGTCAGCCTGCAGGCCGGCAGCGACATTATCAACGAGCGCAGCGTCGCCACCCACCAGTCCGCCAACGGCAAGGCCTACGAGCACCAGCGGCAGATGGCCGACAGTGCCGCACGTATCGAGGCCGAAGGTGACCTGAGCATGGCCGCCGGGCGTGACCTGCTCAATGTCGGCGGCGCCCTTTCCTCCGGCGGCGATGCCAAACTGCAGGCCGGCCAGGATCTGCTGCTTGCCAGCCAGCAAACCGAGAACAGCACCTCGCGCTATTACGACGCGCGCAACTACAACAATCGCCAGCAGATCGACCAATACGGCAGTGATGTAAAGGTCGGCGGTGACCTGCAGGCCGCTGCCGCGCGAGACATGACCATCGTCGGCAGCCAGGTCGCGGCAGAGGGCGACATGGCCCTGCAGGCCGGCGGCAGCATGACCATCGCTTCCGCTGCCAATGAGTACCACTATGACGCCAAGCGCAAAGGCGGCGGCAAGAAGGTCGAGGCCGTACAGGACAACGTCACCCAGATTGCCAGCGAGCTGAGCGCTGGCGGCGATTTCCGCGCGGTGTCCGGCCAGGACATGAACCTGAGCGCCAGTCGCATTGACGCGGGCGGCTCGGCCTACCTCTACAGCGGCGGGCAACTCAACCTGCTGGCTGCGCAGAACAGTGACTACTCGCTCTACGACAAGCAGTCCAAGGGCTCCTTTGGCGCCAAGGCCACGCGGCGTGACGAAGTCACCACCATCCGCCATATCGGCACCGAGATCACCACCGGCAGCGACCTGACCCTGGCCAGCGCTGGCGACCAGCTGTACCAGCGCGCGCGCCTGGACAGCGGCGCCGACCTGACACTGGAAAGCGGCGGTGGCATCACCTTCGAGGCGGTGAAGGATCTGGATCAGGAGAGCCACGAGAAGAGCAGCAACAGCCTGGTGTGGACCTCCGCCAAGGGCAAGGGCACAACCGACGAAACCCTGCTGCAGACGCAGATGATCGCCCAGGGCGAAATCGCCATCAAAGCGGTGGAAGGCCTGAACATCGACATCAAGGATGTCGACCAGCAGACCGTCACCCAGACCATCGACGCCATGGTCGAAGCCGACCCGCAACTGGCCTGGCTGAAAGCCGCCGAGCAACGCGGCGACGTTGACTGGCACCGTGTGAAGGAGATTCACGACAGCTTCAAGTACAGCCATTCGGGGTTGGGCGGCGGCGCTGCGATCGTGATCGCCATTATCGTGGCGTATTTCACGGCGGGGGCGGCGAGTGGGTTGGTGGCGAGTGCCGGATCTGCGGCAGGGGCTACAACTGCAGTCGGAACAGGAGGCGCATTGGCTGCAGGAACCGGCGCGTCGCTCGCCGGCGCGGGCTGGGCCAACTTGGCGGCGACGGCGGTACTCACCGGGGCAGCGGGCAATGCAGCAGTCAGCACCATCAATAATCGCGGCAATTTGAGCGCTGTCTACAAAGACATCACCTCTAGCGACGCCGTGAAGGGCTACGCAGTTGCGGGTGTCACGGCGGGCTTGACCGCAGGACTTTATGACGGTTGGACAGGCACTGAGACTACCAACAGCAGCGCAGGTAATGCAGTCGGCGCCAATACACCGCTGAGCAACTCAGGCACTGTAAGTGTTGCGGGCTCGGGGTCAGGTTTGAGTACCTTGCCAGGCATAGGCCGATTCGCGGCCAATCAGGCCCTTCAGAACACCACCTCCGCGGCTCTGAGCAAACTTGTCGGCCAAGATGGCAGCTTCAGCGATGCATTGCAGAGCACCTTGGCTAATACCTTTATGGCAGCCGGCTTCAACTGGATTGGCGATAACACGGCGCCGGGCGCCAAGCTGGAACTGGAAGACGGCAGCCTCGCCAAGGCGGGCTTGCATGCCGTCATGGGTGGCCTTACCGCCGAAGCCATGGGCGGAGACTTCAAGACCGGAGCACTGGCGGCAGGGGTGAATGAGCTACTCGTCGAGAAGCTGGATGCCCAGTACCAGAAGATGGGCGTGGAAGACCGCAAAGCGCTGCTGGTGATGAACTCTCAACTGGTGGGTGTGTTTACCGCAGGGTTGCAGGGTGGGGATGAGCAGAGTCTGCAGGTGGCTTCGGCTGTGGCGGGTGGGGCAACAAGTTACAACTATCTTGAGCATAACGATGTAATTGCGTTCACAGAAGATATGGCATCTTGTGGCGTCGATGAGAGCTGCCAGCAGAAGAAATGGGAGGGAGAGAAATACGACGATGAAAGCCTCCTTAATACTGACGAAGCCTTAAATACTTACGGTTTCATGAGGGCTGAGGAGAAGCGGCAGAAAATAGTCGAGAGTTTGGATACACTGGTAGCTACACAGTGTGTAACATCTACTTGTGAGTCTTATAAGCGTGTCTTGGTAGAGCGCTCGCTTGAAAGTTACGATCATCTCAATATTGTTCTAGATGATTGGAAACCTACAGTAGATCGCTTATCACTGGCTAGTGGGGCGGCAGCTGGTAGGGCTATCGATCCGAAAATGAAAGCTCCAGGTGTTGCAGCTCCTGCTGAACTTTCGCAGGTTCAAAAAGCCGTTGATTATCTGAGATCTGGTAGCAATACTCAAAAGTATACAGCTATTGAATTTTTGCCCAAAGCTACTCGAAATAGCGCAAAACAGATTGAGGCTAATATAAGTCAAAGTAACGCTATTAAAACACTTGAATCTAGCGGGTATAGAAAAACAATGTCTCAAGACGGTTCGGTGACGGTGCTCGTAAATGGCAAAAAGACTTATCGATTTTATCCAAGTTCTACTTCCACTAGGCAGCCATCTGCATCACTTCATCTTGATGGAATAAAGAGGCCTTTGACAAAAATTAGATTTTCTAAGGAATAATTATGTCTGTCTCATTGGTACAGTCTTCAAAAATGCTTGATCTTATAAGGCAGTTATCATGCGTGATGGATTTTAAAAAAAATCTGCCTTCGAATGTGTTTATAAATGGAGAATTTCATTTTGCATTTTTCGAGAGGCCGTTACTTTCCTTTGTTGATATTTTTTCTGCAATGGTCTCAGCAAGTATCTTGCAGTTTGGATCAGAGGTTGTTGTGAAGTTTTCCGGGGATGATTTGGTTACTGGTTCTTGCCTATCTATAAGTGGTACTGACGTTGACGGTGACTCGGTTTATTTGAGTAAAAGGTCAGAAGACTTTTTTGGTGGGAAGCTCAGTTATCCAATTATCTTGTTTAATGGCAGTTTAGATTGGGTGGCCGTTGAAAGTGCTTATGAAGAGATCGGCGTTATTGCAATAAGATCTTCTGTCTGTCATGGTGTTTTTAATAATTTCATAGTTTCAAATTTTATCTCTTGTGCTGAACTTAAGGAATTGGCGAGTAATAAATCGGCAGACGGCATAACTGCAAAGGCTTTTGCTTCTGCATATTGTATGTAGTGGACAGGAAAAACGGGGAAAGGGATCGGGGGAAAGTGGACGGACTTGAATGGCACTTACTTAGCCCTCCTTGGATGTCCCTTTTTCTGAATTTCCGTGCGTTCCACTTGGCGCGCTCGGGTCAGTAGTGAATAGGGTTTTGGCCTTCGTTTGAGTGCTCGCGGCTCCACTCGTCCAGGCCGGCTACCTACACGCTGCTGGGCGATGAGCACCAGTAATTGGTGAAGGCGCTCATCAATATCCGAATCATCAAATTGGCGCCAAGCAGGCCACAGTTGCAGGGTGTGCTTGAAACTCCAAGGGAAAAGGGGACAGATTTATTTTTGGCTTAGGCTGAATAAGTAAATCTGTCCCTTTTTTAAGCTCTGTCCCCAGTTCTTTAAGAGAAAATTTTAGCGCGATTGTTGGTTCGGCTACTTCAGAAGGAGTAGGTCCATGAGTAGTAGAGAAAATGAAAAATAAGAAACAGTGGATTTTATGGCTGATCAGAACTCTTTTAGTATCAGTGTTGATGAGCTTTTTGCAGTTTTTCTTGCCGCATTATTAATTTTAGTGCGGAAAAGGGGACAGATTTATTTATTCCGAAATAAATCTGTCCCCTTTTTCCGCAAATAATTCGGCTTATAAGGTTTTCTATGAGCATGAAATTAAGCGAGCGGTAAATGACCCAGCAAAAATTGTTGGTCCGACTACTATAAAGTTCAATAGATCTGTTCCGGATTCGCCAAGGCCGGACACGTTGTCTGTGATGTATACGATTGATGGAAAAACCAGGACTAGAATTTTTGAAAATGAAGCCAATAAAATCCCAAAGGATCAATAATGATTACTGAAGACTTCGCGCTGGTTAAGGAGATTTTTTCGACCATAGATGTCGGTATAGTTGATGGTTATGATTCTTTCCGCTTTGAGGTTGAGGTAGGAGATGGCTACATTGATACAGAGCTAACAGTTGAAAGAAATGGAGTCGCGATTGCTAGTGCTAAAACAGATATCAATGATGCGATGTTGTATGGCTTGGTAAAGCGCCTCAGGGAAAGTGCTGGGCAGCGTGGCGAGTTTTGGATTTCCTTTGTTCTGTCTTATAGGCAGGGTGGACAGGTGAAAACAGAATTTAAATACGATAAGGATTAGGTGCAAAAGGTGTTTCTCCGGTGGTCACTGCAGAGGGGAAGATTGGTGGAGCAACATTTACTGACGTTAACCAGACTGCCCGCCCCGTTTGGATCGATGGGGTCAGATCGATGGGGTCAGAGTCATTGATTTTTGCATGTCATGGCAGTTATCGTTTTCCAATGCTGAGGAGAGGAACACGCCATGGCCCGTTTGCCCCGTCTTTATTTCCCGGGATGCGTTCAGCATGTGATTCAGCGAGGCAACAACCGTGAAGCTTGTTTTTATGATGAAGCAGACTACAAGGTCTATCTGTCTTTTCTGAACGACGCGGCCAGAAAATACCAAGTCGCCATCCATGCTTTTGTGCTGATGACGAATCATGTGCACCTGCTAGCCACGCCCAGTGGTGAGCAGGGCATTAGCCGGCTGATGCAGGCCCTGGGGCGTCAGTACGTTCAATACTTCAATTTCACTTATGGTCGTACCGGTACCTTGTGGGAGGGACGCTATAAATCGACGCTTGTCGATAGCGACAGCTACCTGCTAACGGTTTATCGCTATTTAGAGCTGAATCCGGTACGAGCAGGCATGGTTACTCATGCATCGGAATATCCTTGGTCAAGTTATCAAGCCAATGCCTTGGGCAAGCCTATCCAGTTGCTCACTCCGCACTCACTTTATCTTCGGCTCGGTAAAACAGAGGAGGAACGCCAGAGCGCCTATCGTTCGTTGTTCCGGGGCCGATTGCCCGAGCGATCGTTGTCGGAGATTCGTGAGGCCACGCACAAGGGGTGGGTCCTTGGTGATGATCGGTTCAAGGCCCAAGTCGAGGTCAAGACAGGTGAACGGGCAGCTCCTCTTGGGCGGGGCGGTGATAGGAAATCTGCGAAGTATCGCGAAACTAACAGCTAGATCAATGATCTCTGACCCCATTGATTACATGAAAGCAGATGTTGTATTCAATGCTGAGTATGAAGTCGCTTTTTTCTATGTGATAGATGGCGGTGGCTAGATGAATTTCTTGGGTGAAGAAATTAGAAAGTTCATGCTGGGGATCTGTATTGATTTTTGGGGCAGGCGGGTTTTGGGCTATGGTAATAGCTGGACTGTCTAAGTATATCTTTGAGCTGGATGAGGTTTTTGCGTTGAAATATATAGGTGGGAGTGTGTTCTTTTTGTTTTCAGTGTGGGGTTTTATCAGGTATTCAAAAAATTTAAAGAAACATATCCGGTGACATGATTAGGATGGTTTGCGTGCGACTGACTGGAAGTGACCTCCATCCCAAGCCCGAAATCTCTATGGAGAGTTTATGCAAAAGTCGAAGTTCGTTTTTAGCTGGTTTATCACGATTGCATGTGCATCACTTTCAGCCCCACTTTTATTTTTGGCTTGGAGGCTAATGGATTCTGCCTATTCAAGAGCGGCGGTATCGTTGTTTGTAAATCCTGGGGCTAGCCAAGTTGATAAGGTCAAAAGCTTTTACAGTGTTTATGCCTGGTCAGGTGAGCTAGCCATTGCCGTTATAAATTTTGCACTCATTATCTTGCTTCTTACAGCCATCCGCTGGACATTCAGTTGGCGGCAAACCCTTCGTCGCCAAGGGAAAAAATGATTGGTGCAAGCGAGCGTGCTTTACCTCCTGCGTTCTATTGTTGGCGTGAGGCAGTGTATTGTCAGGCAGGGCTTCGCTTCACTCATAGGCGCGCTGCGATCAATGTATGATCCGCCAATATGGGTTTATAAAATATAGGGGCATGACGCTAATGAAAAGCAGACGATCAACTTTTGGGAGAGCAGTCTGGGAGATGTCAATAGTTATACTAATGATTACCTCTACGTCTGCCTTTTGGAGTCTGGTTTTTGTTGGCGCAATAAGAGCATTTTTTGAATTGAGCGAGCACGTTGCAATTTTATATGTTGGTGGCGGGGTTTTCCGGTATTTTCCTGTTGGGGCTGTGGAATTATAAGAAGTTAGCTGTATATGTTAAGTAATAGGGCAGGTTCGAGAGGGGAGGTGGCTTTTGGCCCATGCAACTACATGGACTAGAACGCTTTGCCTTCCTTGCGGCAGAGAAATAATAGGAAGCAGTCTTTGTCTTCTTGATATCTATCATTTAAACCGTATGAGTGGTGGTGTTAGTAACTGCTGGGGATAAGGAAGTTGGCAAATAAAAGAGCGTGGCTTTTGTGGCTGATTAAGACATTTTTCGTGTCTGTGGTGATGAGTTTTTTGGTAATATTTTTTTCAGTGCTATTGACTCGGCTTTTCAAAGGTATGGAGTTGCACTTGGTTGAGCTAATAGGCCCCTCCCTGAGCTTCTCTTGGAGGTTGGGAATTATTTCGACAGCTGCGGCGGTAATTTTGGTGTTTGTTGGCTCTATGGAAAAGTTTAGGAAAAGAAAGTCTGGAGAAAAAGCATTGCAGGATGAGTAAGTATCAGGTCAGGCTTTTGAAACTCCATCAATATTGATTTTCTCAGATGATATTGAAGTGGTCGAGTAGAAACCTTTAGGTGGAAGTGGAAAAGGGGACAGATTTATTTCCGGTCCGATCTGTGATCGTCTGGGATGCCAAGTATCGTGCTCCTGGTGGAAGGTATCCAACGTCATTGCCAGATTCAAAATTAAAAGCCTGGCAGTCAGAGATCATAAACTCAGTCAGAAATATGCCTGAAGGACCTGCCAAGGCATCCGCAGAAAGTGCGCTTAAGGCGGGTAGGGTCGAAGGTCGGATATTTAAATGGCCGCAATAGGCTTGAGGTATTTAGGATGAAAGAGTGGTCATTTTTGTGCAGGACAAAGGTTTGGGACGTCGTTGACGTAAAGGGGCAACGCGTTCTCGCCATGGAGGATGGGGCATACAAAATTTCAGATAGTCAGTACTTTTTAGCTGACGTTTTTTCTGATGAAGGAGAGGAAAAACTCCGTTTGCTATCCCTCTACTGGGCTTGCAGTGAACCTGCATTCCGAAGGGCCTACTACAGGGATATTGAACATGATGATATGACTGTATGTCAGCCGCCGCCCGAGTTGCTTCCAGCTGGAGCAGGGGCGGCTTATAATCAGATAAAAAAAGCCATGAGTTCTCTGGGGACTGACAAACTCATGGAGTATGCCTCTTACCGTATTATGTACGATGGTGCATTTGTTCATAAGTGTTTAGAAAGCTCATCTGCTATTTATTATTTTCGTTTGCAAGATATTTTCGATGATGAGCTGCCGTATGCAATATTGTGGAAGCTATGACAGGGAAAGGGGACACCCATTTCCATATGCGAAAAAGGGGACAGATTTGGGGAAAAAAGGGGACAGATTTATTTTCTGCATAGGGAAAAAAGGGAGGGAAAAAAGGGTACAGATTTATTTTCTGCATAGGCTGAATAAATAAATCTGTCCCCTTTTTCCTGTCCCCTTTTTCGCTCAAGAAGGTTGGGGGCATGCCTGGTCGCAAGGCCCCGAAGCTGATGAAGGTTCCGCCGCAGATTGTTCGGTCGGAAGGGATGAACGTAGAGGTAGAGACTGAATATCTGGTGCCGACCAATGCGCCCTTCTTGGTTTCGACGAACGGCATATTCTTGGGAAACACCAACTCGTTTTGCCCTAGGGCCTCGTCTGCATTCGACCTTGAGGCCGGTGCTAGCTATGAGATCGTCGTAGGGATGCAATACATCCCTACGCTGGCTGGTAGTACCTTGATGTGCCCTATGATGGTGAGAAAACTTCTCCCGGCAGAACAGGATTCGAAGAGGCTTCCCTTGATTGTTACGCCGAAGCCGCCACCCACTGAAACTTGCAGCAGTTGATATCAGGGCCTCGCCTCCGAGCTTGGCCTTTTCTTACCGATGGAGCGCTTTACAGCTCAAGGACGTTCATGAAAAAAATCAGTTTTATCCTGTTGGCCGGTGCGCTCGCAGGCTGCAACAGCATCTCCTCCGTCCCGTACGTAGAACCGAGCCTGTCTGCCGATACCGCCAAGGTTCGGGTGATCACGAATTCGAGCGTCTACGGCGACAGCCTCACCGAAAACTGCATTCCGAAGATCCGCCACAAGATGGCGGTGTCTGGCCGGCAGTATGAAAGCGGACGCATGCACGAGACGTATCCCCAGTTTCCGCTGCAGCCGAAGACGGTAGAGGGAATGCCGAAGCGTATGGCGCCGAAGATGATCGATCTGAAGCCCGGCATCCGTATGGCGGAAGGGATGTACGTTGAAGTCGCTACTGAGTATCTCGTGCCGACTAACGCACCCTTCATGATCTCAACCCTAGGCGCGGTGATGGGCAGCTACGGCAGCACCCAGCCGACTTGCCCTATGGATGCGAAGGTTTTCGACCTTGAGGCAGGTAATAGTTACGAGGTCTTCGTGGGCATGGGGCCAGGCCAGACTCCTGAGGGAACGAAGCTGTTCTGTGCCCTGGCTGTGCGGAAGATGCTACCAATCGGGAACACTGGAGAGGCGTTGCCTTTAGTGGTCGAGCCCAAGCCGGCGCCGAAGGCGAAGTGTAAAAGTTAATCGTCGAGCCCCGCCATTGTGCGGGACTTTTTTACTTATCATCTATTACGTAGAGTTTGTAACAACTCAACTTGGAGAGGTAAAAGGGACAGATTTATTTTGGCTCATGGAAAATGCTGAATAAATTCCAGTGAGTTCGAGTCAGACGCCTACTTGCTCGCCTGCTGTCGCTATATCGGGTTGAACATGGGATGTAGCCGAAAAGAATAGGGGCAGATCTAAATCTGCCCCTTTCTCGTTATAAACGCCTTTCCTTACTTCACCGAAAACTTGAACACCGTGTTCTGCGTATAGGTCTGCCCCGGATCCAGGCGTGTGGAGGCGAACGTCGGTTGGTTCGGCGCATCCGGGAAGTGTTGGGTTTCCAGGGTGAAGGCGCTCCAGTGGGCGTAGGTCTTGCCGGCTTTGCCTTTTACCGAGCCGTCCAGAAAGTTGCTGGTGTAGAACTGCACGCCCGGCTCGGTGGTGTAGAGCTGCAGGAGGCGGCCGGAGGCAGGGTCGTGTACTTCGGCGGCGAGTTGCTTGATGTCGCCTTTGCTGTCCAGCGCCCAGTTGAAGTCGAAGCCGCCCTGTTTGGCTTCGGCGAATTTGAGCTGCTCGTGATCGTCCTTGATGTGCTGGCCGATGGGCGTCGGTTTACTGAAGTCCATCGGCGTGCCTTTGACCGGCGCCAGTTCGCCGGTGGGGATCAGCGTCTTGCTGACCGGCGTGTAGTGGCTGGCGTGCAGGGTGGCGACCTGCTTGAGCATGTCGCCGTTGCCGGCCCCGGCGAGGTTGAAGTAGCTGTGGTTGGTGAGGTTGACCACGGTGGGCTTGTCGGTGGTGGCCTTGTAGTCGATGTGCAGTTCGTTATTGTCGTTGAGGCGGTAGGTGACTTCGGTTTTCAGGTTGCCGGGGAAGCCCATCTCGCCGTCCTTGGACAGGTAGGTGAGGGTCACGCCGACCGAATCTTTATCCTTTACCGGTTTGGCTTCCCATACCTTCTTGTCGAAGCCCTCGGCGCCGCCGTGCAGGGCGTTCGGGCCGTCGTTGAGCGGCACCTGGAAGCGCTTGCCATCGAGTTCGAAGGCGCCGCCAGCCAGGCGATTGCCGAAGCGGCCGATGGTGGCGCCGAAGAAGGCGGTGCCGGCCTCATAGCCCTGCACGTCATCGAAGCCCAAGACCACGTCTTCGACCTTGCCGTTCTTGTCCGGCACTGCCAGGGCCTGCAGCACGCCGCCGTAGGTGATGATGGTGGCCTGCATGCCATGGCTGTTGCGCAACTGATACTGTTCGACCGGCGTGCCGTCGCGGGTCTTGCCGAAGGGCTTGTGTTCGCTGGTCAGCCCGGCAGCATTGGCACCTGTGGCAATCGCCAAGGAGAGGGCCAGGCCGGACAGCAGGTGGTGGGGGTGGGTCATGGTCGAACTTCCTTTTATTGTTGTGGAGGGCGTTCTGACGAGCAGCGGCTCAGGGCAGCGAATGCCAGGCCGGAATGATCTTGATACGAAAAACAGCTTAGCTGTTATCTGACAACCAGCTAGGCAGTTCGTCATGGCGCCGGTGTGCGGCTAAGGGGGCGTTCGGAACCCCCGCTATCCACTTGCTGCCTTAAAACGACCGGTGACGGCGGCACGCAGGCATCCCCAGGCGATGGCGCCGATGATCAGCACTTCGGCATAGCCAACCAGCAAATTGAACGAGAACACCAGGGGTTGCTCGCTCCAGTAGAAGCTGTGCGCCCCCGTTCGAAAGCCGCTGACCCGCAAGCGGCCGGTGAACAGCGCCGGCATCAATGTGGTGAGGTGGCTCAGTTCGAATACCGCCAGGAAGGCGCCCAGTAGCGCGCAGAACGCCCGGGCAGGCGTGCTGACGGTGGTGCCTTTCCCATGAGAAGGGGCTGGCGCCTCGGCTTGCGACGGCGCTGCAGCTTTCGCGGCACGGCTGCTGACGGGCTTGTAGGGCGTCGGCGCTTTGACTGTCGTGGGATCTATGGTGGTCGTCGGCACGTCCAGCTGCAGGTATTCGGCCAGTTCTCGCAGCCACCGGTCGGTGCGTTCGCTGCCCGGTATGACCGGCACGTTGTCGGTGGTCAGCCGGTGCTCGCTGCCGTCGCGCATCACCAGCCACAGCTGGGTGCGGGCGGGCTTGGCGTCTTGGCGGCGGCGCAGTTCGAGGCGTTTGGCTTTATCGATTCGGAATACGTCGTGTATCCGTTCGCGACGACCAAAGAAGTTTCGTGTGCGGCGTTTGCCCTCGCCGTCGAGGCGTGACAGCAGCAAGGTATCACGCATGCCGGTATAGACCATTATCACCAGGCCAAGGGCTGGAAACAGCAGCAGCCCGAGCACGATCAGCAGCAAGGTCAGTGCATCCAGGCTGGCCGATGGCGAGGAGTCACTGGCAACCGCAATGGCCACGAATGCAACCGGGGCGGCAAAGGCGATCACGCCCATCAGCGGGGCAACGATGTTCATCACCCCGTTGTGCGAGTGAATGTGCAGATCGCCCCGTGGGGTGCGTTCGAAGCGATGGCCAATCAGCATGCAGGCTTCCTTTAGCGCCACGGGCGGGCGCGCCTCTGTCATTCGCGCAGCATAACCCGAGGGCAGGCTGACGAGCTGCGGCCAGCGCGTCGCCAAGGGGCGTGCGACAGGTGCCGCAACGTCGGTCCGGGAGGGAGGTGAGCTAGGCGACATGGCATTGGTCAGTGGATTCGGCCGCTGCCTGTCCACCGCGCTGACGATGCGTCAATCCTGCCTGGCGGCACCGCCGGGTTGAGCCTGCGCCTGCCACTGGCGGATCGCCTGCAGCACCTGCTCTTCGTAGCCGCGCAGCTTGCGCGCCTTGTAGGGCGAGTTGCTGATTGCCAGGATCGGCGCGCTGTAGTGGATGGCCTCGGCCAGGCGATTCAGATAGGCGTGGCCGTCGCGCCGGTAATGGGCCAGCTCTACATCATTCAGACGGATCAGCACGCTGCAGCTGACGGCGCCGTGATGGCACTCCACGTCGATCAGCAGGCCGCTGTCGTCTTCCAGCAGCAACCAGGCGTGGGGTTGGTGATCGATGACCTGCATGATTCGTCCTCTGCCGGGCTGCGCGCGATCAGCCCTGGCCGATCTTCTGCTGGGAGAACAGCGTGCGAATCGCCTCGCGGTACTCGCGGCTGCCGGTGCGCATGCTGTTGTTGTGGTTACCGCCGTCGATCAGCAGCAGGCGCTTGGGCTGGTTGGCCGCCTGGTACAGGCTCTCGCTGAAGCGCGCCGGCACGTAGCGGTCGCCGGTGCCGTGGGCGATCAGCACCGGCACCTTGATGTCGCCGATCTTGCTCAGGGAGTCGAACTTCTGCGACAGCAGCCAGCGCACCGGCAGCGAAGTGTACTCGGAAGCCACGGCGGTAGCGGCATCGGCCAGGTTGGTGAAGGTCGATTCGATGATCAGCCCGGCCAGCGGCGGCGTGTGGTGATCACGGCCCAGGGAGTCGGCCAGGTTGACCGCCACGGCACCACCCAGGGAGTGCCCGTAGATAAAGCGCTTGGCCGGGTCGGGCTGCAGCTCGGTCAGGCGTTGCCAGGCGATCTCGGCGTCCTCGTAGAGGGTGCGCTCGGAAGGCAGCTCGCCGCGGCTCTCGCCAAAGCCGCGGTAATCGATGGCCAGCACAGAGAAGCCCATGGCGTGCAGCTGTTCGATACGAAACAGCTGGCCGGTGAGGTTCCAGCGCGAGCCGTGCAGGTACAGCAGGGTCGGCGCGTCGGCCTTGCGGGCCGGCCACCACCAGGCGTGGATGCTCTGGCTATCGCCGAACTCGGGCACGCTGAGGGTCATGTCTTTCACACCGGCAGGCAGGCCGTGGAACCAGCTGGCGGTGCCCGGCTCGATGCGAAACACCAGCTCGCGCTCCTTTTCTTCCAGCTTGGCGCAGCCGACCGGCAGGCCGACGGCCAGGCACAGCAGCAGGCCGATGCTCAGCCAGCGGCGGCGCAGGATGTGGATAAGTGAAGTGGCCATGGCTCTCCGCGGAGGGTTGCGAACGGGACACGCGCCGCGCTTCGCTCACGGGCGGCGCAGGGGCGGGGGGAGGGTGACAGGCGAATAGACCGAAACGCCGCGCCGGCGTTCGTCAGTGGCGGTGCTTTCGGGTATCGAGTTGTTACCGCAGCAGGGCTGCTGGTGCTTTCACGCCTGCGCTATGCTGCGCCGCTGAACTCCTGCGGACGCCACCATGTCGCCCACTCCTGCCGATTTGCGCCGCCCGGCCGGCGCCACCCTGGTGCTGCTGGCCTCACTGTATTGCGCTCAGGGTTTGCCGTCGGGGCTGATCGCCCATGCGTTGCCGGTGCTGCTGCGCCAGCATGGCGTGGACCTGGCGGTGATCGGCTTGCTCAAGCTGCTGGCGCTGCCCTGGCTGCTCAAGGTGCTGTGGGCGCCGTGGGTGGACCGCCTTTCATCGCGGCGCCTGGGCCATCACCGCGGCTGGATTCTGCCGTTGCAGGGCGCGGTGGTGGTGATTCTGCTGGCCTTGGCGCTGCTTTCACCGGGCTCGCTATTTGCTGCGCAGTTGCCGCTGCTGCTCGGCCTGCTGGTGGTGATCAACCTGGCGGCGGCGACCCAGGACATCGCCACCGATGGCCTGACCGTGCGCCTGTTGCCCGAGCGCTGGCGCGGGCTGGGCAACAGCCTGCAGGTTGGCGGCTACAAGGTCGGGATGATCGTCAGCGGCAGTGGGCTGCTGCTGGTGATCGACCGCTTCGGCTGGAACCTTTCGCTGCTGGCCCTGACCCTGCTGGTCGCCCTGATGCTGCTGCCGGTGTGGCGCTTTGCCGAAACCCAACAATTGCCGCCTGTCGCCGCGCCGGCCGAGCCGATGGGCGTGGGCCTGTTGTGGCGCCATTACCGCGGCCTGCTGGCGCTGCCGGGAATGGGCCTGTGGCTGGCCGTGGTGCTGACCTTCAAGTTGGGCGACGCCCTGGGCTCGCCGATGATCAAGCCGATGCTGGTGGATCAGGGCTGGAGCAATGCCGAGCTGGGCCAGCTGACGTTGATCAGCAGCCTGGTCGGTATTGGCGGCGCGCTATTGGGCGGCCTGCTGTATGCGCGCCTCGGTGTGCTGCGTGCGCTGCTGGCCTTCGGTGCGTTGCAGGCGCTGAGCCTTGCTGCATTGGCGCTGCTGGTCAGCCGTGGCGGTGACGCATCGTGGGTGTATGCCTTGACCCTGAGCGAGCAGGCCGCCGATGGCTTATCCACAGTCGCCTTGTTCGCCGCGATGATGCGCCAGTGCCGCCCCGGCCACGAAGGCGCGGACTTTACCCTGCAGGCCTCCACGCAGATTCTGCTCGGCGGTTTCGTCGGCGCGGCCAGCGGCGTGCTGGCCAAGGCGCTGGGGTATGACGGCCTGTTCGTCTGCGCCGGGGCCTTGGGGCTGGCGGCATTGCTGCTGGTGGGGCGTTACTTTCGTCGGCACGGCTGGCGGTAGCCTGGCGGTTCAGTCCTCGAACTGCACCGGGCAGGTGGCACCTTCAAGCTTCTGGATTTCCTCGACCACATGGGGGCGGGCGTGGCGCAGCACCAACTGGCGGTTTTGCGCCTGCAGGCGGCGCGCCTCCAGGTGGAGCATCTCCACCCCGGCGTAATCGATGAAGTTGATATGCCGGGCATCGACCACCACCCGCTCGCCGTGGCTGAGCTGCAGGATCTGCTGCACGTAATGGCAGGCGCCAAAGAAGATCGAGCCTTCCAGGCGCAGCAGCTCGTCGTCGCCGTCGCGGGTGTATTTGAAGCGCGGCTGCGAGGTGCGCTTGAGGTAGAAGAACAGCGAGGCCAGCACGCCGGCGTAGATCGCCGTCTGCAGTTCCAGCACCAGGGTGGCGAGCAGGGTCAGCAGCATCACCACGAACTCCGCACGGCTGACCCGCAGCAGTGCGCGCACGCCGGCGACATCCACCAGCCCCCAGCAGATCAGCAGGATCGCCGCGCCCATACTCGGTAGCGCGATATGGGCGATCAGCCCTGCGCAGAGCAGCGCAAAGGCCGCCACCAGCAGCGCCGAAAATACCCCGGCCAACGGCGAGGTGGCGCCGGCCTGCAGGTTGAGCGCCGAGCGGGTGAAGGAGCCGGCCGACAGCGAGCCGGAGAACCACGGGCCGATCAGGTTGGACAGGCCCTGGGCACGTACTTCCTGGTTGGCGTCCAGCAATTGCTGGGAGCGGGAGGCCAGGGAGCGGGCGATGGACAGGCTGGTGACCAGCCCGAGCATGCCGCAGGCAATCGCCGCGGGTAGCAGTTCGAGCAGGCTGTTGACCTCGAAATGCAGCAGGGTGAATGGCGGCAAGGTGCCCTCGAAGGCATCGACCAGGCGAATGCCGGCGAACAAGCCGGGCAGGGCAGCGACCAGCAGGCTGCCGGCCACCACCCCGATCAGCAGCGCCGGCAAGCGCGGCCACAGGCGCCGGCAGAGCAGGCTGACCGCCAGGGTGAATAGCGCTACCACCATGGCGTGCCAGTCGGCCTGGCCAAGATGCTGGCCGAGTTCGAGCAGGGTGGCCACGGCAGTGCGTTGGCTATCGACTTCAAGCCCCAGCAAATTGGGTAGCTGGCCAAGGGCGATCACCAGCGCCGCGCCGAGGGTGAAACCGAGGATCACCGAGGGCGAGACGAAGTTGACCAGGTTGCCGAAGCGCAGCAACCCGAGCAGCCACTGGAACAGCCCGGCGAGAAAGGTCAGCACCAGCACCAGGGCGACGAACTCGTCGCTACCCGGCCGGGCCATGGGGCTGACGCTGGTGAACAGCACGATGGAAATCGCCGCCGTCGGCCCGCCGATCAGATGCCACGACGAGCCCCACAGGCAGGCGATGATCACCGGCACGATCGCCGCATACAGCCCGTACTCGGCCGGCAGCCCGGCGATCAGCGCGTAGGCGATCGATTGCGGCAAGGCGAGGATGGCGCCGCTCAGCCCGACCAGCAGATCCGTGCCCAGCGTGCGCCGGGTGACGGTCGGCCACCAGAGCAGGAAGGGCAACAGGCTGTAACGGCTGGGTAGACGCATGGGGCTTTTTCGTTGTGGGCTGGGTGGTGGGCAGGGTAGCAGAGGTGTCGGTGATTATTTCCTGGCAGTGCTCGGGCGTAATACCGGTATGGAGCGGGCATCGATTGTGTCTGTGGGAACGGGCGGGGACGCCCAGTCCATGCCCGTGATTTCGCGCGCATGGCGCGCTCCCACAGTGGTTGCCCGCCCCACAATCCGATCGCTGCAGCCAGGCTTACAACTTGGCCTTCACCGCCGCCACCGCATCGCCGCCGTCCCGGGTGGTCACACCCTCGAGCCAGCCGTCCAGCACCTCCGGGTTGGCCTTGATCCAGTCTTTCACGGCGCCGTCGTTGCTGGCCTGTTTGCTCAGTACCTTGTCCATGATGGCGTTCTCCATGTCCTGGGTGAACTTCAGGTTGCTCAGCAGTTTGCCGACGTTCGGGCACTGCGCTGCATAGCCCTTGCGGGCCAGGGTGTTGACGCTGCCGCTGTCGCCAAAGTACTTCTCGCCGCCCTTGAGGTACTTCATGTCGTACTGCACGTTCATCGGGTGCGGCGTCCAGCCGAGGAACACCACGAACTCGTCGCGCTTCACCGCCCGGCCAACCTGAACGAGCATGGCCTGCTCGCTGGACTCGATCAGTTTCCAGTCCTTCAGACCGAACTCGTTGGCGGCGATGATTTCCTTGATCGACTCGTTGGCCGGCGCGCCGGAGGCGATGCCGTAGATCTTGCGACCGAACTTGTCGGCGTGCTTTTCCAGATCGGCGAAGGTCTTCACGCCGGCGTCATAGGCGTAGGTCGGCACGGCCAGGGTGTATTCGGTGCCGCTGAGGTTTTCCGCGACCTTGTCGACCACGCCGGTGGCGACGAACTTGTCGTAGTTGGCCTGCTGCGCAGGCATCCAGTTGCCGAGGAACACGTCGACCTGGCCCTTCTGCAGGCCGGCGAAGATGATCGGCACACCCAGAGTCTGGGTCTTCACCTGGTAGCCCAGGCCATCGAGCACCAGGCTGGCGATGCCGTTGGTCACGGCGATATCGCTCCAGCCGGGATCGCCGAGGGTGACCGTGGCGCAGCTGGCGTCTTCGGCGTGGGCCTGGCTGGCCAGGGTGGCGGCCAGGAGCAGGCTGCCCGCAACGGCTTTCTTGAATGTGTTCATGCCTATTCCTTGTGTTGGTTTTCTGTTGGGCAGGCTATGCGACGCAAGGGAGCGCGCCAGGTTCCCGCTTTTTGGCCCCGGCGTGCGACGTCACGGTTGGGGAAAGCGGGCGCGGCGCTCCAGGTCGTCGAGGTCGATGTGGTTGCGCATGTATTGCTCGCTGGCATCGACCAGCGGCTGGTGATCCCAGCTCTTCAGTTTGCCCTGGGTCAGCGCCTCGGCGACCAGGCGGCGCCGGCGTTGGCTGGCCAGGGTGGCGCCATGGATGGCGGCCATGTCCCAACGGCCGCGGGCCTCGGCAAGAAACGCCTCGAGCTGCTGGCGATGATCGGCTGAGGCGGCGAGGTTTTCGCGTTCCTGGGGGTCGTTGGCCACGTTGAACAGCAGCAGCGGGTCTTCTTCGCTGTAGACGAATTTCCACTCGCCACGGCGGATCATCATCAGCGGGCTGGTGGTGCCTTCGGCCATGTATTCGCCGAGCACTTCGTCGTGGCCGCCATCGCCCTGCAGATGCGACAGCAGCGAGCGACCGTCGAGCGCCAGGCCCGGCTCGACCTGGCCGCCGGCCAGTTCCACCAGGGTCGGCAGGAGGTCGACGGTGGACACCGACTGGCTGACCCGGTGCGCCGCGAAACGCGCTGGCGCATGGACCAGCAGCGGGACCCGGGCGGCCATCTCGAACCAGTGCATCTTGTACCAGAGGCCGCGCTCACCCAGCATGTCGCCGTGGTCGCCGGAGAACACGATGATGGTGTCGTCGGCCAGTTTGCAGTCCTTCAGCGTCTTGAGCAGCTTGCCGATGTTGTCGTCGATGTAGCTGCAGGCGCCGAAATAGGCGCGCCGCGCATCGCGGATCTTGTGCTCGGGCAGCGGCTTGTCCCACAGGTCGATGACCTTGAGCAGGCGCTGGGAGTGCGGGTCCTGCTCGGCCTGGTCGATCACCTGGCGCGGCAGCGGAATGTCCTCGTCGCGGTAGCGATTCCAGTATTCCTCGGGGATGGTGTAGGGGTCGTGGGGGTGAGTCATCGACACGGTCAGGCAGAACGGCTGGTCGGGCGTCACCCGCACGTGGTCGTAGAGGTATTGCTGGGCCTTGAACACCACCTCCTCGTCGAAGTCCAGCTGGTTGGTGCGCACGCAAGGGCCGGCCTGCAGCACCGAGGACATGTTGTGGTACCAGCTGGCGCGCACGTCGGGCTCGTCCCAGTTCACCGCCCAGCCGTAGTCGGCGGGGTAGATGTCGCTGGTCAGGCGCTCCTCGTAGCCGTGCAGCTGGTCCGGGCCGCAGAAGTGCATCTTGCCGGACAGCGCGGTGCGATAGCCGAGGCGGCGCAGGTAGTGGGCGTAGGTGGGCACGTCGGCAGGGAAGTCGGCGGCGTTGTCGTAGGCGCCGATCTGGCTGGGCAGCTGGCCGCTGACCAGGGTGAAGCGCGACGGCGCACAGAGCGGGCTGTTGCAATAGGCGGAGTCGAACAGCACGCCCTCGGCGGCCAGGCGCTGCAGGTTCGGCACCTTGATCGGCGACTTCGCGTCGTGCAGCGGCAGCAGCGGTGCGGCCATCTGGTCGGCCATGATGAAAAGGATGTTGGGGCGTTTCATGGCGGCGTATTCCATATCGTTGTTTTATGCGAAATTGATCAACCGATGATCAAGGCTCGATGAACAGGGGTAAACCCGTATGCAGCACATGGCTCGGATAAGCAACGCTTATGTTTGATGCGCTTGCCGGCATCTCGCTCGATACGTTGCGGGTATTCGAGTCGGCGGCGCGCCATCTGAGCTTTACCGCCGCGGCGGCCGAGCTTGGCAGCACCCAGCCGGCGGTCAGCCAGCAGATCAAGCGGCTGGAAGCACAGTTGGCAACCCGCCTGTTCGACCGCGTGTACCGCGGTATCGTGCTGACCGATGCCGGCGAAGCCTTGCTGGTACCGGTGCAGGAAGGCCTGGCGGCCATGGATGCCGGGCTGGCGACGGTCGCCGGCCGCCAGCAGCACGAGGTGCTGCAGGTAGCGACCGACTTCGCTTTCGCCGCCTACTGGCTGATGCCGCGCCTGCAGCGTTTTCACCAGCAGTACCCGGACGTCGACGTGAGCCTGATCACCAGCGAGCGCGACCTGGCCAGCCTGCCGGCGGAAATCGACGTGGCCATCTCCTTCGGTGACGGGCGCTTCAAACACGGCGAGCAGCACCTGCTGTTCAGCGAGGAAGTGTTCGCGGTCTGCAGCCCGCTGCTGCTCAACCGCGTCGATACCTCGCCCGGCGAGTTGCTGGCGCAGCTGCCCCTGCTGCACCTGCGCCCGGAAAGCCGCTCGCGCTGGTTCGACTGGAGCGGCTTGTTCCGCGCCCTGGGCATCGCCGAACTGCCCAGCCCCGGCAGCCTGCGTTTCGACAACTACACGCTGCTGATCCAGGCCGCCATCGCCGGGCGCGGCGTGGCTATCGGCTGGCGGCATCTGGTCGACGAGCTGATCGAGCAGGGCCTGCTGGTGCGCGTCGACGCGCGCTCGGCCACCTCGCGCTTCGGCTATTACGTGGTGCTGCCCGCGCGCAAGCGGCGCATTCGCCTGGTGGAGCATTTCGTCGCCTGGCTGCAGGACGAGCTGCAGCGCGAGCCCCGACCCGACTGGCCGGGCGGCATCGACCCCAAGGGGCTTGCCCTGTGAGCGAACCCGGTACCCGCAGTCCCGGCTACCGCCTGATCGAGCACCGCGCAGCCGCTGGTTCTGCCGGTTCCGGCAGGTGGGCCGCTCACCTTCGGGCGGTAGGCAGGGTATGATCCGCGGCTGATTTTTCGAGAGCCCGTGCCATGCCTTACCTGCTCGCCGTCACCGTCCTCTGGGCGTTTTCCTTCAGCCTGATCGGCGAATACCTGGCGGGCCGGGTGGACAGCGACTTCGCCGTGCTGGCGCGGGTGGCCGTCGCGGCGCTGGTGTTCCTGCCCTTCACCCTGTGGCGCGGCCTGCCGCGGCGGTTGCTGGTCGGTTTCTGGCTGGCCGGGGCGCTGCAGTTCGGGGTCACTTACCTGTGCCTGTACCGCAGCTTCCAGGTGCTGACGGTGCCCGAGGTGCTGCTGTTCACCGTGCTTACGCCGATCTACGTGACCCTGCTCGACGATGCCCTGGCGCGGCGCTTCAGCCCCTGGGCCTTGGTCGCCGCGCTGGTGGCGGTGGGCGGCGGCGTGGTGATCCGCTTCGAGCGCCTGGAGGGCGAGTACCTGATCGGCTTCCTGTTGCTGCAGCTGGCCAACCTGACCTTCGCGGCAGGCCAGGTGCTATGCCGTCAGCTGCTGATGCGCTACCCGACCGAGCAGCCGCTGCACCGTTTCTTCGGGCATTTCTTCCTTGGTGCGCTGGTGCTGGTGGTGCCCTCGTTCCTGCTGTTCGGCAACCCGGACAAGCTGCCGAGTACCGCGCTGCAATGGGGCATCCTGCTGTGGATGGGCCTGTTCGCCACGGCGCTGGGGCTGTTCTGGTGGGTCAAGGGCAGCGTCAAGGTGGATGCCGGCACCCTGGCGGTGATGAACGAGCTGCACGTGCCGGCCGGCCTGGTGGTGAACCTGCTGATCTGGAACCGCGACGCCGACCTGCCACGCCTCGCCCTGGGCGGCGCGATCATCCTCGCCTCGCTGTGGCTCAACCGCCTCGGCCGACGGCGCCTGGCAGCGGCCTGACCCATTTATCGGAGAATAGGAACCTGCCTTGACGGGTGCTAACATCGCACCTTCAATTGCGAATGCAATTAGCTGTTTTTAAAACCCTATTTCTTAGGGCCACGGATGAAGTCTCTTCACCGGCACGGAGCGCCTTTTCAGCCATCTCTTGCCCAGTGAATGCCATCGTGAATATTCGTCGCCCCTTCGCCAGCCTCGCCCTGGCCTGCCTGTTTCTCGCCGCGCCCCTGGCCTCCGAAGCCGCCGCTCCCGCCAAGCAGGAGCTGGCCTCCGGCAGCGCCCTGCTGGTCGATCTGAACACCGACAAGGTGCTGTATTCCAGCAACCCCAACATGGTGGTGCCGATCGCCTCGGTCACCAAGCTGATGACCGCCATGGTCGCCCTGGACGCCAAGCTGCCGCTCAACGAGCAGTTGCCGGTGATCATCCGTGACGTGCACGACATGCGCGGTGTGTATTCCCGCGTGCGTATCGGCAGCGAGATCAGCCGCCGGGAAATGCTCCTGCTGACTCTCATGTCGTCGGAGAACCGCGCCGCGTCCAGCCTGGCCCATCACTATCCGGGTGGCGTCACCGCCTTCGTTGCGGCCATGAACGCCAAGGCCCGTGCCCTGGGCATGACCCAGACCCGCTACGTGGAGCCGACCGGCCTGTCCGAACACAACGTCTCCACCGCCAATGACCTGGTGAAGCTGCTCAAGGCGACCCGCAGCTACCCGCTGATCGGCGAGCTGAGCGCCACCGGCGAGAAGACCGTGGCCTTCCGCAAACCCAACTACACCCTGGGTTTCCGCAATACCAATGCGCTGACCCGCAAGCCCGGTTGGGACGTACAGCTGACCAAGACCGGCTTCACCAACAGCGCCGGCCACTGCCTGGTGATGCGCACCACCATGGCCGGCAAGCCGGTGGCCTTCGTGGTACTCGACGCCTTCGGCAAGTACACCCACATGGCCGACGCCAGCCGCCTGCGCAAATGGGTGGAAACCGGCCAGGTCACCCCGGTGGCGCCCGCCGCCCTGGCCTACAAGCAGCAGCGCGCCTCGCAGCGCCAGTTGCAGGCGGCGCAGTAAGCGCTAACGCGTTTGCCAGCGTGGATCGGCCGCCAGGCGTTCGGCGATGAAGTCGAGCAGGGTGCGCAGCGCCGGCAGCATCTGTCGGCGTGAGGCGTAGATGGCGTGGATGCCCAGGGACTGCGGCTGCCAGCCCGGCAGCAGGCGTACCAGGCGACCGTCCTCCAGCAACGGCGCGGCCGCGTAGAGCGGCTGCATGCAGATGCCGCCACCGGCCACCGCCGCTTCCAGCAACACGGCGGTGTCGTTGCTGCTCAGGTTGCCAGCTACCGGCACCTGCACTGGCCCCTGCCGGCCCGTGAAGTGCCACAGGCTGCGGCCGAAGTAGCTGTAGGTCAGGCAGTTGTGCGCGCTCAGCGCCTCGGGCTGGCTCGGGGTGCCGGCGCGGGCCAGGTAGGCGGGCGCGGCGCATACCACCGAATGGCAATCGCCCAGGTGACGCGCCACCTGGTTGGGCTCGAGCTGGTTGGTGATGCGCAGCGCCAGGTCGATACGCTCCTCGACCAGGTTCACGGCGTGGCTGCCGACCAGCACATCCACCGAGGTTTTCGGGTAGCGCGCCAGGTATTCCACCAGCACCGGGCTTAGCCAGGTTTGCGCGAAGGACTGGCTGGTGGTGATGCGCAGGTTGCCGCTCGGCCCGTCGGTGGCCTTCAGGCCCGTGGCCTGCATCATCTCGGCGGTGTGCAGCATTTCCCGGCAATGCGGCAGCAGTTCGTTGCCCACCTGGGTCAGGCTCAACTTGCGCGTGGTGCGGTGCAACAGCCGTGCGCCCACCCAGCCTTCCAGTTCGGCCAGGTAGCGCGAGACCATGGCCCGGGACAGATCCAGATGCTCGGCGGCCGCGGTCTGGCTGCCGCGATCCACCACTTCGACGAAAACGCGGGTTGCCGTGAGTCTGTCCATGATTCGCTCGATTCATGCAACTGTGTTGCGGTGATTATGCGGCTTTTTAAGGCGTTACACGCGGGTAAGCTCATCACTCGTCCATCGGCGACCCAGGCGGTGATAGCCGCGGCGGCCGGTGGTTTTCCTGCATGTCACAGTGGAGCCTCACATGAAAGTCGTCATTCTTGGTATCAGCGGGCGTGTGGGTGCACGTCTGCGTCACGAACTGCTGCAGCGTGGCCATCAGGTCACCGGTGTCGCCCGCGATGTGAGCGCGGTGCCGGCCCAGGACGGGCTGACCCTGGTCAGCGCGGATGTGAGCGACGCCGAGCGTCTGGTGCCGCTGCTGCAGGGCCATGAGGCGGTGATCAGCACCACGCGCTTCGTCGGCAGCGATGCCGCCCGCCTGATCGGCGCGGTGAAGGCGGCGGGCGTGCCGCGTCTGCTGGTGGTCGGTGGGGCCGGTAGCCTGGAAGTGGCGCCGGGCGTCGCGCTGATCGACACGCCGGCGTTTCCGGCGGCCTACAAGGATGAGGCCGGAGCGGGGCGTGATTTCCTCAACGTGCTGCGAGGCGAGCAGGCCCTGGACTGGACCTTCCTGTCGCCCTCGGCGTTGTTCGAGCCGGGTCAGCGCACCGGGCGCTTCCGCCTCGGCACCGACAGCCTGCTGGTCGATGCCGACGGCAACAGCGCGATCTCCATGGAGGACTACGCCATTGCCCTGGTCGACGAACTGGAGCAGCCCCGGCATTCGCGCCAGCGTTTCACCGTGGGTTACTGATCGCTTCACCAATGCAAAAAAACGCGGCTCAAGCACTCCCCCGCTCGGCAATGCGGGAGAGCGGCCTGGCCGCGTGCAGGGCCTCGAGTCACTCAAGGCAAGTTGCGAGGGGCTTTTGGAGGTCAGGCCAGCATCTGCATGCCGAGCTGGATGGCGACCCAGACCGCCAGGATGGTCGCGGCGCCCAGTGCCAGGTTCTCGAACCAGTTGTTGCAGTACTGGCCGAGCAGCTTCTTCTGGTTGGACATGATCAGCAGGCCGAGGGAAATGATCGGCAGGCCGACGATGTTCAGCGCGTTGACCGCGATGGTCAGCGTCACGAAGTCCGGCATGCCCGGCAGCGACCAGATCAGCGGGGTGACCAGCACGAACAGCAGGAACCATTTGTGCAGCGGGTCTTTCTGCAGCGCTTCGCCATGTTGCTGGCGGCGCTTCGGTTGGATGTGGTGCAGGGCATCGGTGATCAGCATCGGGAAGGCGGTGGTCTTGCCCACTACGCTGGCGAACAGGGTGGCGAACACGCCGATGAAGAAGATGTACCAGCCGCCTGGGCCGAAGAACATCTGCAGGGCGGCGCCCAGGTCATTGAGGGTTTCCACCTTCAGGCCATTGGGTCGCAGGATTTCCGCACCCACTACCCAGATCGCCAGGTTGATGACGATACCGACGAACACCGCGAACAGCAGGTCGTTGCGCTGGATGCGCTTGTGCTCGGGGCCGGTCCAGCCTTTCTGCTTCATCACGTAGGGGTGCACGAAGTTGGCGATCGAGCCGGCGACGGCGCCGATGACCGACACGGCGACCAGCAGGGCGCCATGCACGCCTTCGTCTTTGGGGATGCTGAAGCCGAAGGTACCGGAGACGATACCGCCCAGGTCCGGCCCGGACATCACCGCCAGGGACAGGAACGCCAGGGTCATGATCGCCAGCAACACCTTCATCACGCCTTCGATGAGGCTGTAGATGCTGCGACCGACCAGCAGCCAGACACCGAGCACCACCGCGAAGGAGCACAGCAGCGGCTGATTCAGGTGCAGCAGCGTGGACAACGCCTCGCCAGCGCCCTTGATCATGTAGGCGTTCATCAGGTGGCCCATGAACAGCGCATAACCGAACAGGAACCAGGCGAAGCTGGGGTGCAGTTGTGCATAACCGCCAAGGATCGACATGCCCTGGTTATTGCACAGCTGGAAGCGGGCGATGATGTTGACGATCAGAAAACGCAGCAGCAGCGAGACCGCCAGCACCCACATCATCGCGTAGCCGTAGTTGGCGCCGGCAACGGACGAGGTGATCAGGTCACCTGCACCCAGCCAGGACAGCACCGCGATGATGCCGGGGCCGAGCAGCTTGGCCATTTTGCTTAGGGGGTTGCCTGACGAGCTTGCGGACACGCCTTTATCGGCAACGTCGGTACGAGCCATGGGAGGAGCCTCTGTGTTGTTTTTGTTGGGAGTAGCACGCTTTGAGATACGACATCATACAAATTAATTTGTTGCAAAGTAGCAGTGAGCATTCAAAGCGTTTGACCGATAAGCGGCTCAGATGCCTGTAGTCCCTGGTCAAGCGCGGTTTCACTGGGTTTTGCCACGTCGCTGAGCTGTTTCCAGATGTTGCGGATGTACGATGTCTTTGTGGTAGTTTCCAGGAGGCCTGCTGCCCTTTGCAGCATCCTGCTCTGTATCGCCTTCAGGAGAGCCCATGACATCACCCGCCCCCATTGCCCAGTTGCTGATGATCGGCCCCTTGTCGCCAGCACTTGTGGAACGCATCGAACAGACCTACCGCGTGCATCGTTTCTGGGAAATCGATGACCAGCCCGGCTGGTTGCGCACCCATGCCGACAGCATCGACGCCATCGCCACCAGCGGCGTATTCGGCGCCAGGGCCGAGCTGATCGAGGCGTTGCCGAATCTCAAGGCGATTATCAGCTTCGGCGTGGGCTACGACGCGATCGCCGTCGATACGGCAAAAAAACGTGGGATTACCGTGACCAATACGCCGGGCGTGCTGGACAACTGCGTTGCCGATACGGCCGTGGCGATTCTGCTCGACCTGGGCCGCCGGATCAGCGAGGCGGACCGCTTCGTACGGGCGGGTGAGTGGCAGAATGCGCGTTTCCCACTGGCCGGCAGCATCGGCGGCAAGGTGTGCGGCATCGTCGGCATGGGCAATATCGGCCGGGCCATCGCCAAGCGCGTCGAGGCCTTCGGCATGACCGTCATCTATCACAACCGCCGCCGCCGGGACGATGTCGCCTATACCTATCACGAAACCCTGGAGGGCCTGCTCGATGCGGCCGACTACGCCGTGCTGGTGGTGCCCGGCGGCAGCGCCACGGACAAGTTGATTGGCGCCGAGCAACTGCGCGCCCTCGGCCCGAAAGGCTACCTGGTGAATATCGCCCGCGGCTCGGTGGTGGATGAGCAGGCCCTGGTGACGGCGCTGCAGCGTGGCACCATCGCCGGCGCGGCCCTCGATGTATTCGCCGACGAGCCCCAGGTGCCGGCCGCACTGCTGGCACTGGATAACGTGGTGCTCACCCCGCATATCGGCAGCGGCACCCACGAGACCCGCCAGGCCATGGCCGACCTGTTCTTCGCCAACCTCGACGGCTTCTTCAGGCAGGGCGAGGCGGTGACGCCGGTTTAGGGTCCGCTGCCGTTTCAAGGCGACCACAGGGCCGGGCCCGTGGGTGAAACGGCAACAGCCCCTCGTGATCGGCAATGAAAAACCGCTGCCCCGTAACCGGAGCAGCGGTTTTTTGTGTCGCGGCTCAGCGACGGGCGCTGCGCACGCCCTCGGCCAGCTGGCTGCACAGCGCGAGCACGCCATCGATGGCCTGCCCGTCGTTCTCGGCCTTGGCGATCTGGTCGATCAGTGCCGAACCCACCACCACGCCGTCGGCCAGGCGGGCGATGGTCGCCGCGTGCTCCGGGGTGCGGATGCCGAAGCCGATGCTGATCGGCAGGTCGGTGTGGCGGCGCAGGCGGGTGACCGCCTCCTGCACGTGTTCCACGGTCGCCGAACCCGCCCCGGTAACGCCGGCCACCGACACGTAGTAGACGAAGCCCGAGCTGCCGGCGAGCACGGTGGGCAGGCGCTTGTCGTCGGTGGTCGGGGTGGTCAGGCGGATGAAGTCGATACCGGCGGCCTGGGCCGGGTCGCACAGGTCGCGGTTATGCTCCGGCGGCAGGTCGACCACGATCAGGCCATCCACGCCGGCTTGCTGGGCATCGGCGATGAAGCGCTCGACGCCATACTTGTGGATCGGGTTGAAGTAGCCCATCAGTACCAGCGGCGTGGTGCTGTCGTCCTGGCGGAATTCACGGACCATCTGCAGCGTCCGCGCCAGGTTCTGCTTGCCGGCCAGGGCGCGGATGTTGGCCAGCTGGATCGCCGGGCCATCGGCCATCGGGTCGGTGAACGGCATGCCCAGCTCGATCACGTCGGCGCCGGCTTTCGGCAGGCCCTTGAGGATCTTCAGGGAGGCAGCGTAGTTCGGGTCGCCCGCGGTGACGAAGGTCACCAGGGCGGCGCGGTTCTGGTCCTTCAGCTCGGCGAAGCGTGTCTGCAGGCGGGAGTTTACCGAGCTCATATGTGTTCTTCCTGTTCGTCGAAGTGGTGCATGACGGTCTGCATGTCCTTGTCGCCGCGGCCCGAGAGGTTGACCACCATCAGGTGATCCCTGGGCAGGGTCGGTGCGCGCTTGAAGACTTCAGCCAGGGCGTGGGACGACTCCAGCGCCGGAATGATGCCTTCCAGGCGGCAGCACTGGTGGAAGGCGGCGAGCGCTTCCTGGTCGGTGATCGAGGTGTACTCGACGCGGCCGATGTCGAACAACCAGGCGTGCTCCGGGCCGATGCCCGGGTAATCGAGGCCGGCGGAAATCGAGTGGGCGTCGATGATCTGGCCGTCGTCGTCCTGCAGCAGGAAGGTGCGGTTGCCGTGCAGCACGCCCGGCACGCCACCGTTCAGGCTGGCGGCATGCTTGCCGGTTTCCACGCCATGGCCGGCCGCTTCGACGCCGATGATCTGTACCGACTGGTCATCGAGGAACGGGTGGAACAGGCCCATGGCATTGGAGCCGCCGCCGATGCAGGCGACCAGCGAATCCGGCAGGCGACCTTCCTGCTCCTGCAACTGGTCGCGGGTTTCCTTGCCGATAACGGCCTGGAAGTCGCGCACCATCGCCGGATAGGGGTGCGGGCCGGCCACGGTGCCGATGATGTAGAAGGTGCTGTCGACGTTGGTCACCCAGTCGCGCAGGGCTTCGTTCATCGCATCCTTCAGGGTGCCGGTGCCGGCGGTGACCGGAATCACCTCGGCGCCGAGCAGCTTCATGCGGAAGACGTTGGCCTGCTGGCGGTCGATGTCGGTGGTGCCCATGTAGATCACGCACTGCAGGCCGAAACGCGCCGCCACGGTGGCGGTGGCCACGCCGTGCATGCCGGCACCGGTCTCGGCGATGATGCGCTGCTTGCCCATGCGCTTGGCCAGCAGGATCTGGCCGATGCAGTTGTTGATCTTGTGCGCGCCGGTGTGATTGAGCTCCTCGCGCTTGAGGTAGATCTTCGCGCCGCCGCAATGCTCGGTCAGGCGCTCGGCGAAATACAGCGGGCTCGGGCGGCCGACGTAGTCGCGCTGGAAGTAGGCCAGCTCCTTGGCGAACGCGGGATCGGCCTTGGCCTTTTCATACTCGGCGGCCAGGTCGTGGATCAGCGGCATCAGCGTTTCGGCGACGTACTGCCCACCGAAACTACCGAACAGGCCGGTGGCGTCTGGGCCGTTGCGTAATGAAGTCATGGGGTTCTCCTGTGAACTCAGGGGCCTTGGTCGGCCCGCCAGCCAGATGGCGTTGGCGTCGATGGTGGCCAGACTAACGCCGCCACGTCAGGCAGAAAAGCGATTAGTTTTAACCGATAGGTGAGTAAATATCACATGTTTACGATGCGGCTGCGCCAGTGAAGGGGGCCCGCGTCACGGCGGTGCACGTCCAAATAATGCGGCATGAGTGCCTGGCAGTTGGTGTTTTCACAGGCTTGATCAATAATCGCAGCGCTAGCAAATTTACGCACAGGTAGGTGGCGTCATGAAAACAGGATGGTTGTGGCTGTTCCCAGGTATCGGCGCGCTGCTGCTGGCCCTTGCCATCGGCATTCAGGTCTCGCGTATCAGTGGCGAGGCGCAGATGACGCGCACCGAGGGCTTCATCGTGGATATCGAGGGTGGCTGCCCGACGGTGTCGTTCACCACCCTGGATGGCACCCTGGGCGAGCATCACAGCAGCACCTGCAGCACGCCGCCGTCGTTCGCTATCGGTGAGCGCGTGGCGGTGTATTACGACCCGCAGGATCCCGAGCGCGCCCACCTCGACAGTTTCGAGCAGAACTGGATAGGCAGCCTGATCGTCGGCGGTATCGGCGCGGTCTTTCTGGCGATCGGCCTGCTGTTCGTGTTGCCGCCGCTGCTGGCCAAGCGCCGCGCTATCCGGTTGCTGGCGACCGGCACGCCGGTTCAGGCCGAGCTGGTGGACGTCGAGCTCAATGGCACGCTGAGCATCAACGGCCGCAACCCCTACCGCATCGTCGCCCAGTGGTTGAACCCGCAGACCAACAAGCTGCACGTGTTTCGCAGTGACAACCTGTGGTTCGATCCGGGCCCCTACATCAGCGAGTCGCTGGTCACGGTGATGATCGACCCGGCCAACCCCAAGCGCTACAGCATGGACACCCGCTTCCTGCCCGAGCTGGCGGACTGAGATGGCTCAGCAGCTGCCGTCGCTCAATGCCCTGCATGCCTTCGAGGCGGCCGCAAGACTGGGCAGCGTCAGCCGTGCGGCCGTCGAGCTGCACGTCACCCACGGCGCGGTGAGCCGGCAGATCCGCACCCTGGAGGAGCAGCTAGGCGTGGCGCTGTTCAGCAAGGACGGGCGTGGCCTGAAGCTGACCGACGCCGGTATGCGCCTGCGAGACGTGAGTGGTGAAAGCTTCGCCCGGCTGCGCCAGGTGTGCGGCGAGCTGCGCCAGCGCGAGGTCGACACGCCGTTCGTGCTCGGCTGCCCGGGCAGCCTGCTGGCGCGCTGGTTCATTCCGCGCCTGGATCGGCTCAACGGGGCCTTGCCGGATCTGCGCCTGCAGTTGTCCACCAGCCAGGGCGAACTGGACCCGCGCAGCCCCCAGGTGGATGCCACCCTGCTGTATGCCGAGCCGCCCTGGCCGGCCGACATGCAGGTCTTCGAACTGGCGCGCGAATCCATCGGCCCAGTCATCAGCCCGCAGCATCCACGCTTTGCCGAGCTGAGCGCCGCCGCGCCGGCCGCGTTGCTGCACGAAGCGCTGTTGCACACCACTTCACGGCCCCAGGCCTGGCCGCAATGGCTGGCAGCGATGGGCCTCGATCCGTCCGCCCTGGGTCTGGGCCAGGGCTTCGAGCACCTCTACTACCTGCTCGAAGCGGCGGGGGCCGGCCTCGGCGTGGCCATCGCGCCGCTGCAACTGGTGGCCGATGACCTGAAGGCGGGGCGGCTGGTCGCGCCCTGGGGTTTCGTCGAGACCGAAGCACGCCTGGCCCTGTGGGTGCCGCAGCGGCGCAGCGGCGGGCGCGCCGAGCGGTTGGCCGGCTGGTTGCGAAGTGAGTTGCAAATCGTGCAGTGAACCGCCGGCAGGCGAGAACCATCGCGGGCGGGCGTCGGTCATAGCATCGGCCCCGCGATCTGCCCGGGGCCGTCACCAAGAGAGGGATTTGCCGATGAACAGGATGCAAAAGCTGGGCGGCCTGTTGGCCGCTATGGCGCTGGCGAGCCTGGCGCACGCCGAGCCGCTGGATATCGAGGGGATTGGCCTGTCGCGCGACGTCGCCTGCAAGGGTCAGGACGTGAACATTTCCGGCAACGCCAACGTGATCCACCTCAAGGGCGACTGCGGCGCCGTGATGATCTCCGGCTCGGAGCACAAGGTGACGCTGGACAGGGCCCGGTCGCTGAGCCTATCGGGTGCCGAGCACGAGGTGGCCGCCGAGCGCGTCAATGCGCTGAGTGTCGACACCACGGACAATCAGGTGCGTACGACCGTTGCGGGCGGCGAGCAGCCGGCGCTGGTCGAGGTCACGGGCGCCGATCAGGTGCTGGATCTGCAGTTCGAGGGCCTGGTCAAGCTGGAGGTCAGCGGTTCGGATCAGCAGGTGCGCTGGCGCGGCGACGAGCCTGAGGTGCAGATGAGCGGCATCGACAACAAGGTCGAGCGCCAATAGAAACGGGCGCCCCGGACTGGGGCGCCGTATTCATCAGTCCACGTCGGTGAACTGGATGATTTCCACCCAGTAGCCATCCGGGTCCTTGATAAAGGCGATGTTGCGCATGCGCCCGTCGGTCAGGCGCTTCTGGAAGTCCACGCCGAGGTCTTCGAAGCGCTGGCAGGCGGCCTTGATGTCCGGTACGGCGACGCACAGGTGACCGAAGCCGCGCGGGTCGCTGTTGCCGCTGTGGTACGAGAATTCCGGGTCCTTCTCGGTGCCATGGTTGTAGGTCAGTTCCAGCACGCCGGGAATGGATTTGCGCCATTGGTGACGCGCGTCCGGGTCAGCCGGGATCTGCGACTTGTCAGCGATCAGCGCCAGGAAGTACAGGCTGAATTCGGCATCCGGGAAATCCTTCTTTTCCAGCAGGGTGAAGCCCAGCACGCGGGTGTAGAAGTCCAGGGACTTCTCGAGATCCTTCACGCGGATCATGGTGTGGTTGTAGACGAAGTCCGCCGTGGCGACGTCAGGCTTGCCGGTCACGCCGGGCAGGGTGTTGAGTTCATCGAGGGTCATGGGGCGTCTCCATCAGGTGAGTGGACGATTCGAACAGTCATGGGGCCAGTAGATGGCCTCGTGGGGTGGGTTTTTCAAGGTGGTGGGTTGACGGGTGATCTTCGATTTATTGTGGGAGCGGACCGTGCCCGCGAAAAGATCGCGGGCATGAACTAGGCGTCCCCGCCCGCTCCCACAGGTACTGCATCAAACCTCCAGCCCAATCATCTCCGCCCGCACCCTATCCCCATCGATATGCAGAATGGCCACCCCAATCGGCAACTTGAACCGCCGCGGACCGGCGCTGCCGGGGTTGAGATAAAGCACGCCATCGCGTTCTTCATGCAGCGGTTTGTGCGAATGCCCGGCGATCACCACGTCGAGGCCCGCGGCCCTGGGGTCGATATCCAGCCCTTTGAGGTCATGCAGCACGTACAGGCTGACCGCACCGAAGCGCAGCGTCAGGCGCTCGGGGATGGCATCGGCCCAGGCGTCGCCATCGTTGTTGCCGCGCACCACCGACAGGGGCGCGATGCGTTCGAGCTCGGCTAGGATCTGCGGCCCGCCGATATCGCCGGCGTGGATCAGATGATCGACACCCTGCAGCGCCGCCAGCGCCTGGGGCCGCAACAGGCCGTGGGTATCGGCGATCAGGCCAATCTTCATGGGTTCTCCTGCATGGTCTTTCTAGGAGCAGGCTCGCCCGCGATGCGTTCCGTAAACCGTGGGCCGGGTCGAGCGAAGCGACACCCGGGGCGTTGCCAAAAACAGAAAACCCGGCACAAGGCCGGGTTTCCGTTACAGCGTGACGGGATCAACCGTCCAGCAGCGCCTTGTCGCGCACGGCGCCCTTGTCGGCGCTGGTGGCGAGCAGGGCGTAGGCCTTGAGGGCGGTGGTCACCTTGCGGGGGCGTTGCTCGGCCGGTTTCCAGCCCTTCTTGTCCTGCTCGTGGCGGCGATGGGCGATTTCCTCGTCGCTGACCAGCAGGTTGATCGAGCGGTTGGGGATGTCGATCAGCACCTTGTCGCCATCCTTGACCAGGCCGATGGCGCCGCCAGCAGCGGCCTCCGGCGAGGCGTGGCCGATGGACAGGCCCGAGGTGCCGCCGGAGAAGCGGCCGTCGGTGAGCAGGGCGCAGGCTTTGCCCAGGCCCTTGGATTTCAGGTAGGAGGTCGGGTAGAGCATTTCCTGCATGCCCGGGCCGCCTTTCGGGCCTTCGTAGCGGATGATGACGATGTCGCCTTCCTTCACCTCGTCATTGAGGATGCCGCGCACCGCGCTGTCCTGGCTTTCGAAGATCTTGGCGTTACCCTCGAACACGTGGATCGACTCGTCGACGCCGGCGGTCTTCACCACGCAGCCATCGAGGGCGATGTTGCCGTACAGCACGGCCAGGCCGCCTTCTTTCGAGTAGGCATGTTCGACGCTGCGGATGCAGCCGTTCTCGCGGTCGTCGTCCAGGGTTTCCCAACGGGTCGACTGGCTGAACGCGGTCTGGGTGGGGATGCCCGCCGGCCCGGCCTTGAAGAAGTGGTGCACGGCTTCGTCATCGGTCTGGGTGATGTCCCACTTGGCGATGGCTTCGGCCATGGATTTGCTGTGTACGGTCGGCAGGTCGGTGTGCAGCAGGCCGCCGCGGGCCAGGGAGCCGAGGATGGAGAAGATGCCGCCGGCACGGTGCACGTCTTCCATGTGGTACTTCTGGATGTTCGGCGCCACCTTGCACAGCTGCGGCACCAGGCGCGACAGGCGATCGATGTCGCGCAGGTCGAAGTCCACCTCGGCTTCCTGGGCGGCCGCCAGCAGGTGCAGGATGGTGTTGGTCGAGCCGCCCATGGCGATGTCCAGCATCATGGCGTTCTCGAACGCCTTGAAGTTGGCGATGTTGCGCGGCAGCACCGAGTCGTCGCCTTCGCCGTAGTAGCGCTTGCACAGCTCGACGATGGTGCGCCCGGCCTTGAGGAACAGCTGCTCGCGGTCGCTGTGGGTGGCCAGGGTCGAGCCGTTGCCCGGCAGGGCCAGGCCCAGGGCTTCGGTCAGGCAGTTCATCGAGTTGGCGGTGAACATGCCGGAGCAGCTGCCGCAGGTCGGGCAGGCGCTGCGCTCGTATTCGGCGACTTTCTCGTCCGAGGCGGTGCTGTCGGCAGCGATCACCATGGCGTCGACCAGGTCCAGGCCGTGGCTGGCCAGCTTGGTCTTGCCGGCTTCCATCGGCCCGCCGGAAACGAAGATTACCGGGATGTTCAGGCGCAGGGCGGCCATCAGCATGCCGGGGGTGATCTTGTCGCAGTTGGAGATGCAGACGATGGCGTCGGCGCAGTGGGCGTTGACCATGTACTCCACGGAGTCGGCGATGATCTCGCGGCTGGGCAGCGAATAGAGCATGCCGTCGTGGCCCATGGCGATGCCGTCGTCGACGGCGATGGTGTTGAATTCCTTGGCCACGCCACCGGCCTTCTCGATCTCGCGGGCGACCAGCTGGCCCAGGTCCTTGAGGTGGACGTGGCCGGGCACGAACTGGGTGAAGGAGTTGGCGATGGCGATGATCGGTTTCTTGAAGTCTTCGTCCTTCATCCCGGTGGCGCGCCACAGGGCACGGGCGCCGGCCATGTTGCGGCCGTGGGTGGAGGTCTTCGAGCGGTAATCAGGCATGACGGATTCCTGCGGCTAATCAGGTAGGCATTGATAGAGGGGTGAGCGGATCAGCGGCAGATGACCGCGAAGCAAGGTGGCATGGCGCACGACGGGATCTCCGTCTGCCTGCCCGGGCTCACAGGCCCGCCGAAGGGTGGCTGGCGGGAAATGCCCCGATTCTACGCCGCACCGGGCGGGGGAGGAAAGGCTGGCGGCTGCCAGCCGTCCCGCAATTGCGAGCGCGCTAACCGCGCAGAATGGAGGCCGGGATCTGCTCCAGGGGGATTTCCCGGCTGACCGCGCCAAGCTTCATGGCTTCCTTGGGCATGCCGTAGACCACGCAGCTGGCCTCGTCCTGGCCGAGGGTCAGGGCGCCGGCCTCGAACATTTCGCGCAGGCCACGGGCGCCGTCGTCACCCATGCCGGTCATGATGATGCCGGTGGCGTTGGCCCCGGCGGCGCGGGCGGTGGAGCGAAACAGCACGTCCACCGAGGGCCTGTGGCGGCTGACCGGCGGGCCGTCGACCACATCGACCACGTACTGGGCGCCGCTGCGCTTGAGCAGCAGGTGGCGGCCGCCCGGGGCGATCAGGGCGCGACCGGGCACCACGCGGTCACCATGGCGCGCCTCCAGCACCTCCAGTTCGCACAGGCCGTTGAGGCGCTCGGCGAAGGCGGCGGTGAAGCGCTCGGGCATGTGCTGGACGATCACCAGCGCCGGGCACACCCGTGGCAGGCGGGTGAGGATGTACTCCAGCGCCTGGGTGCCGCCGGTGGAGGTGCCGATGGCGACGATGCGTTCGGTGGTGCGCGCCATGGCGCCGCTGGCGGGCGGCAGGATGGCGTCGGCGCTGAGCTTGGCCTGGGGCGCGGCGGGCACCGCCTTGTTGGCCAGGCGTCGCACGTTGGCGCGGGCCGCCGCCTTGACCGCATTGACCAGGTCATCGCTGGCGTCGACCAGGAATTTGCTGAGGCTGGCCTGGGGTTTGGTGACGATGCTCACCGCCCCTGCCGACAGCGCCTGCATGGTGGTGGTGGCGCCCTTTTCGGTGAGCGTCGAGCAGATCACCACGGGGGTGGGGTGTTCGGCCATCAGTTTGCGCAGAAAGGTGATGCCGTCCATGCGCGGCATCTCGACGTCGAGCACGATCACGTCGGGCCATTGACGCTGCATCTTGTCGAGGGCGAACAACGGATCGGCGGCGGTGCCGATGACCTCGATCGCCGGGTCGGCCGCCAGCACCTGGGAGAGCACCTGGCGCACCACGGCCGAGTCGTCGACGATCATGACTTTTATGCTTTTCATTTCCAATGCTGTCCAGCGCGGAGCCCGGGGGCGTTGAGTGGCAGGCTTTGCTTCAGGGCGACCTGGCCGCTCCAGATATCAAAGATGAGATTGCGGTGACGGGTACCGCCGACATGCTCGCCGTAACAGGCGAGGTTGCGCTCGGCCAGCAGGCGGCGGGCCATGGCGACGTTGTGCTGGCCCACATGCTGGCGCCGGGAGTGGGCCAGCTCGGCGAACATGTGGGCGCCACCGAAGATCCGCGCCTGGTAGTCGCCCAGCGCTGTGCCGCTCTGGCTGATCGCGTCGCACAAAAGGCTCATCACCTCGTCGCCATAGCGCCCGTCGCGCTGGGCGCTGGGGCGGCCACGGGTGGGCAGGATGAAATGGCACATGCCGCCCAGGCGTGCCTGGGGGTGCCAGAGCACGATCGACACGCAGGAGCCGAGCAGGGTGCGCACGCGGGTGTAGAGCCCGCCGAAGTGGTAACCGCCGGGTTGCAGATAAACCTCGGTGATAGCAGGACGTTTAGGCATTTGGCTTCTGGTAGATCGAGGGTTTTATGACCTTGAGGGTGTCGTTGACGCCGTTCAGGCTCTCCGAGTGGCTGATGATGAAATGGCCACCCGGGCGCAGGTGGCTGAGCAGCCGTGCGACCACCTGGCGCTTGGTCTCGGCGTCGAAGTAGATCATCACGTTGCGCAGGAAGATCACGTCGAACAGCCCTACATCCGGCAGCGCGTTGTTGAGGTTGATCTGGGCGAAGCGCACCCGCTGGCGAAGGGACGGGGCGATCATCATCCGCCCCTGGTTGTCGTCGACGCCGCGCAGGCAGTGCTTGACCAGCAGATGGCGGGGGATGTTCTGGCCGTCCTCGAGGTCGTACACGCCGTTGCGCGCCTGGGTGAGGATGCGCTGGCTGATGTCCGAGGCGAGGATCTCCCAGGGGCGCTCGCCCAGGCGTTCGGCCAGCAGCAGGGCCAGGGTGTAGGGCTCTTCGCCGCTGGAGCAGGCGCCGCTCCAGATGCGCAGGGGGCGGCCGCTGGGAATCGCGCCGGGCCTCTGCAGCAGCTCGCGCAGGAAGTCGAAGTGCTTGGGCTCGCGGAAGAAGTAGGTTTCGTTGGTGGTGAGCAGGTCCACGCAGGTCTGCAGTTCCGCCTTGTCCTTGCCGACCAGGCGGAAGTATTCGCCATAGGTGGCCATGGCCAGTGCGCGCAGGCGCTTGTTGAGGCGGCCGGCCACCAGGGTCTTCTTGGTATCGGACAGGTGAATGCCGGCGATATCGTGGATCAACTGGCGGAACTGGCTGAACTCGGTATCCGAGAGCGTGGCTTGGTTCGACATGTCAGAGACCGGCACCCTGTTGCTGCGCCTGATTCAGCGCGACATATTCCTCGGCCGAGATCACCCGGCCGATATCCAGCATCACCACCAGGCGGTCATCGAGCTTGCCCATGCCACGAATGAAGTCGGCGCGAATGCTGCCGCCAAAGGCAGGCGTCGGCTCGATATGCTCGGCGCCCAGCTCGCGCACTTCATTGACCGCATCGACGACGATGCCGATCACCTGGGTATGGCCTGGCCCGGCGATCTCCAAGATCACGATGCAGGTGCGTGGGCCGATGGCGGTTGCTTGCCCGCCGAAGCGTTGGCCAAGGTCCACCACCGGCACCACGGCGCCGCGCAGGTTGATCACGCCGAGAATGCTCGGCGGCATCATCGGCACCGTGGTCAGCCGGCCGTAGCCGATGATTTCGCGCACGGCGCGGATCTCCACCGCGAACAGCTCGTGGGCCAGGGTGAAGGTCAGGTACTGGCCCGACTCCGCCGTGGCGTTGTCGAGCAGCCGTGGTTCACTCATGGGCTACTCCTGGAAGCGCACGTAGCCGGCGGGCAGGCCGCCGGTATGACCGTCATCGTCACGCGGCTGGCGCATCGGGCCGTTGCCGCGCGGGGGCTGCGGGCGATTGCGCGGCGGGTTGGCGACGGTGATGCGCTCGCCCGCAGCCGTGAGGCGGAAGAAGTCCATCAGCTGTTGCAGCTGCTCGGCCTGGCCGCTCATTTCTTCGGCGGTGGCGGCCAGCTCCTCGGACGCCGAGGCGTTCTGCTGGGTCAGCTCGCTGAGCTGGTTCATGGCCGTGCTGATCTGGCCGACGCCACTGCTCTGCTCGTCGGAGGCGGCGGCGATTTCCTGTACCAGGTCGGAGGTCTTGGCGATGGACGGCACGATCTCGTCGAGCAGGGTGCCGGCGCGTTCGGCCAGGGCCACGCTGCTCTTCGCCACTTCGCCGATCTCCTGGGCGGCCACCTGGCTGCGTTCGGCCAGCTTGCGCACTTCCGCCGCGACCACGGCGAAGCCCTTGCCGTGCTCGCCGGCACGGGCCGCTTCGATGGCGGCGTTGAGGGCCAGCAGGTTGGTCTGGTAGGCGATGTCGTCGACGATGCCGATCTTGTCGGCGATGGTCTTCATCGCACGCACGGTGTCTTTCACCGCCTGGCCGCCTTCACCGGCCTCGTTGGCGGCCTTGCTGGCCATGCCGTCGGTGACCCGGGCGTTCTCGGTGTTCTGCGCGATGGAAGCGGACATCTCTTCCATCGAGGCGCTGGTCTCCTCGACCGAAGCGGCCTGCTCGGAGGCGGCCTGGCTCATGCTCTGGGCGGTGGAGGAAATTTCTTCGGAGGCGCTGGACAGCGAATCGGCGGAGCTGCGTACCTCGGCGATGATCTGCGCCAGCTTGGCGCTCATGTTGCTCATGGCATTGAGCAGCTGGCCGGTTTCGTCGCGCGCCTTGCTCTCCAGGTTGACGCGCAGGTCACCTTCGGCCAGCAGGTTCGCCGCGTCCACGGCGCGGCCCAGCGGGCGGGTGATGCTGCGGCTGATCAGGAAGCCGAGAAGCACGCCGAACAGCACACCGCCGATGATCACGGCGATCATGATGGTGCGGCTGGAGCTGTACAGCTCGGTGGTCTGGTCGTTGGCCTCGCTTGCGTTGGCCTCCTTGATCTTCGACAGCTCGGCGAAGATTTCCCCGATCTTGTCGCCATGGGCGCGGGTCTCGGTCAGCTGACGCTGCAGTTCCGGATCCGCGGCATACAGATCCTGAGCCGCCGCGCTTCGCAGCGTTTGCGTCAGGCTGTCCTGATAGTCCTTCCATACCGCATCGGACTCGCGGAACAGCTCCATGGCGCGATCGCTGGAAAACAGCTTGCGGGATTCGTCGATGAGCGTGCGCGCGGTTTCGCTGTAGTTGGTGATTTCGTTGCGAATCCGCTCACGGTCCTGCTGGGTGGTCGCCAGCAGGTAGTTGGCACGCGCCCGACCGATATAGATCAGGTTGAGGTTGGCGTCCTTGATCTTGGACAGCCCGATCAGCTCCCGGGCATACATCTTGTCGGCCAGGTCGTTCATGGTCGAGGTGTTGGACAGGCCGACCAGGCCGACGATGGCGCTGATTCCGGCGACCAGGATGAAGGCGACGATGAGCCGGGTACCGATCTTGAAGTTACTGAGCATGGTGCAAATCCTTTCGAGTGGAGGTCGCTAATGAGGTCAAGCCCGTCGGCTCAGTCGCTTTCTGTATTCGGCGGGCTGCCGAGTGCTTCTAGATCGAGTACCTGGGCGAGAGCCAGCAAGGTGACGAAGCGTTCCTCCAGACGCACGACACCGGTGATGAAATCGCTACGCAAATGACTGCCGAAGGACGGCGCCGGCTGAATCTGCGCGGAGTGGATCTCCCGCACCGCGCTGACGGCATCCACCAGCACGCCGATGGGCTGCGGGCGTTGCTCGTCCGGCATGTCGAGAATCACGATGCAGGTGCGCTTGCCCAACGGCGTCAACTGGCCGTTGAAGCGCGCCTGCAGGTCGATCACCGGCACCACGGAGCCGCGCAGATTGGTCGCACCGCGGACCGCTGCCGGCATGCGTGGTACCGGGGTGAAGCGGGTGCATTCGAGAATTTCCCGCACGTGCAGGGTATCGACGGCGTAGTGCTCGTCGCCCAGCACGAAGGTCAGGTACTGCTGGGCCGGTTCGCGGCTGGCGTTGGCGAGCGTGTTCATGCTTCAAGTCTCTCGGCACGTGCCGTTTCCGAGGCGCTGGTCAGCTGGGTCAGCAGGCTGGGGATGTCGAGGATCAGGGCCACGTTGCCGTCACCCAGAATGGTGAAGCCGCCGAGCCCCTGGCAGGCTTCGAATACCTTGCCCAAGGGCTTGATCACCGTCTGGAATTCGCCGGCCAGGTGATCGACCACCAGCCCGGCGCGCAGCCCGGCATGGCGTACCACCACCACGCTTTCACGGCGCGGCGGCTGGCTTGCTTCCTCGAACAGGTCACGCAGGCGCACGATGGGCAGCATCTGCCCACGCAGTTCCAGGTGGCCGCGCCTGAACGCGGTGCCGGCGGGCAGCTCGATGCATTCTTCCACCAGTTCCAGGGGAATCACGTAGCCGGCCTGGCCGACACTGACCAGGAAGCCATCGATGATCGCCAGGGTCAGCGGCAGGCGAATGCGGATACGCGTGCCCTGGCCCAGGGTGCTGTCCAGTTCGATGGTGCCGCGCAGGGCGGTGATGTTGCGCTTGACCACGTCCATGCCGACGCCACGGCCGGACAGGTTGCTGACCTGCTCGGCGGTGGAGAAACCGGGCTCGAAGATCAGCGCGAAGATGTCCTTTTCCGCCAGCGTCTGCCCGTCACCGACCAGGCCGCGCTCGCGGGCCTTGGCCAGAATCCGCTGGGCATCGAGGCCGCCGCCGTCGTCGCTGACTTCCAGCACGATGCTGCCGGCATCGTGATAGGCGTTGAGCGACACCCTGCCCTGGGCGGGCTTGCCGCGGGCCAGGCGGGTTTCCACCGACTCGATGCCATGATCCATGGCGTTGCGCACCAGGTGGGTAAGCGGGTCGGTGATGCGTTCGACGACCGTCTTGTCCAGTTCGGTGTCGGCCCCGCTGATGGACAGGGCGATATCCTTGCCCAGCTCGCCGGAGACGTCACGCACGACGCGCTGGAAGCGGTTGAAGGTGCTGCCGATCTGCACCATGCGCAGCGGCAGGGCCGAATCGCGAACCTCTTCGACCAGCCGGGAGAGCAGCTCGGTGGCTTCGAGCATTTCCGGGTGGCCACAGGTCTGGGCGGTCATCCGCGCCCCGGCCCCGGCGATGATCAGTTCGCCGACGAGGTCGATCAGCTTGTCCAGCTTGCCGGCATCGACGCGGATCAGGCTGTTCTCGTTGCTGCGGTTCTCCTTGATCTGCTGTTGCTTCTGCAGGGCGGCGGCGATCACCGGCGGCTGCACCAGGCTTTCCTCGACCAGCACCCGGCCGATCGGCCGCGCCTCGTCGCGCTCCTGGCCCTGCACCTGGGCATGCAGGACCTCCTGCAGTTCGTTGGCGGTCAGGGTGCCGCAGCGCATGAGGATCTCACCCAGGCGCATGTCCTCTTCGGGCAGGGCGCGGATCAGCTCCAGGTATTCGTCCGACTTGCTGTTGGGCGGCAGGATGCGGATCAGGCTGTCTTCGCGCACGAACTCGAAGGCCCCCTCGATGGTGGCCTTGTCGGCCTCGCTGGCGAAGGCCACCTCGAAACCCAGGTAGCAGGTTTCCGGATCCATTTCGGCGGCGCCTGGAATGCGGTCCAGCAGCGGAACGATGCTGATGATGTGGCCGAAGGTATTCAGGTAGCGGAACAGGCCGAGGGGGTCCATGCCGTTGCGCAGGGTGTCCGGGCCGAAGCGCAGGGACAGGTGCCAGTGGTCGGCGCCGACACCGGTTTCCTGGGTGCGCTCGACGCGCGGGGCTGCCGCGGGTACCGGCTCGCTGCGCGGCGCAGGTTCCAGGTAGTGGGACAGCTGTTCACCGAGCTGCTGGTGGGCGATCTGCGTATCGGCTTCGAGGTCTTTCAGGTCGGCGCCGCTGTCGACCAGCGCCACCAGCCGTGCCAGGTGGTCGCCGACCTGCAGGAACAGTGCGGTCATGGCCTTGTCGAAGCGCAGCTCGCCATTGCGCACCCGGTCCAGCACGCTCTCGGCGATATGGGTGAAGGCGACGATCACATCGAGGCCGAACAGCCCGGCCGAGCCCTTGATGGTATGGGCGGCGCGAAAGATGGCGTTGATGGTGTCGGCGTCGTCGGGATCGTTCTCCAGCTGCAGCAGGGCTTCTTCCATCTGCTGCAGCAGTTCCTGGCTCTCGGCGATGAACACCTGCAGCACTTCGTCCATGTTCATGGTGATTACTCGCTGGCCGGCTTGATCAGGATGGGGTCGCCAAAGAAGGTGCCCAGCCCGCTCAACTCGAAGGCCTCGATCACGGCGGGGCTGTGGTTGGTCAGGCGCAGGGCGCAGTTCATGCGCGCCGCCTCCTGCTTGGTGAGGATCAGCAGTTGCAGGCCGGCGCAGTCCAGCTCGTCGACGGCGCCGAGGTCGAGCTCCACTTCCACGTCGCAGGCCAGCGCCTGCATCAGCAGTTGCAGGTGCTCGGTGGCGCTGTAGATGGTCAGGCCACCTTCCAGCGGCAGGATGCGGTAGAGGCTCTCGGCCGGCGTGTCGGTCATGGCAGGATCAGCTTGGAGACGGCAGTGAGCATCTGCGCCGGCTGGAAGGGCTTGACCACCCAGGCCTTGGCGCCCGCTGCGCGGCCTTCTTCCTTGCGCGCTTCGCCGGCCTCGGTGGTGAGCATGATCACCGGGGTGAACTTGTAGGCGGGCAGCTGCTTGACGTTCTTCACGAAGGTGATGCCGTCCATGTTCGGCATGTTCACGTCACTGATGATCAGGTGCACCTTGCGGCCGTCGAGCTTGCTCAGCGCGTCCTTGCCGTCGCAACCCTCGATGACCTGATAGCCGGCCCCTTTGAGCGTGATGCTGACGACCTGACGGATGGAAGCGGAGTCGTCGACGATGAGTACGGTCTTGCTCATGGGGAACCTCAGAAAAACGTGATGTCGGAGTCGGTGCGTTTGCTGCTGCTGTCGCCGCGGTGGATACCGTGCTGCTCGGGCGTGGTGTAGGTCTGGGCCAGCTCGCTGAGCCAGCGGTCGGCGTCCAGGGGTTCCGGCGCCAGGCTCTGCTGGCGCTGCGCCGTGCGATGCTGGATATGGGCATGCAGCTTGTCCTGGTCGGCGGCGATATGGCCGAGGGTCTGGCTGATGCGATCCTGGAATTGCAGCGATACCAGCACCTCGGCGATGTCCTGGGCGACGGATTCGCTCTGGGTGCGCATGGCATCGTTGTGGTGGACGATGTCGCTGGCGTTCTGCTTGAAGCGGCTGATCACCCCGGCGATCACGTCGCTGGCCTTGTTCAGGGTGACGGTGTCGGTCTTGGTGTATTCCTGGGAGATGTCCAGGGTCTTGTGGATGGCGTCGTTGACGATCACCACGGTTTCGCCGATGCGCTGGCCGGTATCACCCGACATCGACGACAGCTTGCGCACCTCGTCGGCGACCACCGCGAAACCGCGGCCGCTCTCGCCGGCGCGGGCGGCTTCGATGGCCGCGTTGAGCGCCAGCAGGTTGGTCTGCTTGGCGATATTGGCAACGTCCTGGGCCATGTCCTGCAACTGATCGGTGAAGCTGGACAGCTGGGTGATCTCCTTGAGCAGCGATTCCTTGCTGGCCAGGGCGTCGCGCAGGGCGACGATGATCATGTCCAGTTCGTATTCGCAGCTCGACAACAGTGCCACCAGGCGCTTGCCCGCTTCACGTTCGGTGCTGCCGCCCAGGCTGCTCTGGATACGCGTGGCAAGCTGGGCAAAGCGCTCGCTCAGGGCGCTGATGGATTCCTCGGTGTGGCTGCGAGCGGTCTCGATGTGCTGCGACCACAGCGGCAGCACCTGGCCGCAGAGCTGCTCGACGCTGTCGTCCGCGTCAGCCGGCGTGACCCCCTGGGCATGTGCCTGTGCGAGGGTGCCGGGTTCGTCGCCCCGGTGGCGTAAGCCGACGGTGGCCAGCGCGCCAACCACGATCAGCCCGACCAGGGCGGGCAGTAGGCTCACCAACTGCTGGTCGATGAGCACCACGGCGACAATGCCGAAGGCCAGGACCAGCAGGGGCGCAAGCAGGGAAACTGGGGTTTGGCGCATTTACGGCTCCGTGACGAACTGGCTCGGACTCTTGCGGAACGGGTTCAGGCGGGCAGAGCTCCGGCACGATAACCATGCATTCCTTTGGGCTGTACTCAGGATGCATGAAGCATCAATGACGGCGGCATCGGATTTAACCGACATTTATCCGGGTTTTGTGGCCGCAAACATCTAGGGATTTCCTTATGCGATGTCAGAACTAAGCAGGCTGGAGGCGAAGCGGATGAGGTCCGCGTTGGTGGAGAAATGCATCTTCTCCATCAGATTTATCTTGTGGGTGCTGACGGTCTTGTTGCTGATGGCCAGCTGATTGGCGATCTGGTTGACGCTCAGCCCGGCGGCGAGCAGGCGCATGATCTGAAATTCCCGATTGGTCAGGCTGTCGAGCCCGCTGCGACTGGCGGGCTTGAGGCTGCTGAGGGCAATGGGCTCCATCAACGACGGATCGATGTAGCGGTTGCCGCCGGCGACGGTGCGCACCGCCTCGACGAGGACTTCCGGAGACTGGCCCTTGGTCACGTAGCCCCGGGCGCCCCCGCGCATCAACCGCATGGCCACGTGGGGGTCGTTGTGCATGCTGAGCACCAGGATGGGCAGCGCAGGGTTCTGGTCGGCGATGCGCGCGATCAGGGCTTCGCCGCTCAGGCCGGGCATGCTGATATCGAGCAGCAGCAGGTCGACCGAAACGCTGCGCAGTTGCTCCAGGGCCTGGGTGCCATCGGCGGCTTCGGCGACAACCTGCACATCCTCGTACAGCTCGAACAGGCGCTTGAGCCCTTCGCGCATGAGCCTGTGGTCGTCGGCGATCAGTAGCTGGATCATCGGTGCATCCTTGAACAGGGCGGGCCTCGGGAAAATTCGCCTGGACGATATGGCCCTGGTACGACGCCCGGTCGGCATCGCGGTCGATCGGCCTGGCTTTCGATTAACGCTAGCTGGTTTGTGCAGGATGTGGGGCAAGCCGATGCCCGGTGCCTGGGCTGCGGCGATCAGCCGCTACGCTGTCGCGCACCTGGGTGCGGTAATGCTGCGGTCCTGGAGCGGTGAGGATTGCCGGGCGGCAGATGGCAGTGACGAGCGCGGGCGATCAGGACGCGGGTGGCTTTGGGGGGAATCAGCGGCGTGGCGCCGCGCGCCGGGGGGCTGCCCGTTCGGGCCGTCGAACTGTGGCCGCGCAACCCGGGCGAGGGCCGCGAGGGGCCCTGGGGCGAGTGGCATCCGCCCCTGCGGGGCGGTGCGCATAGCGTGTCGTCAGCTGTTGGGCAGCAGGCGGCAGGTCAGGCTCTTGATGTAGCGGGTCTCATTGATGGCCGGGTGCACCGGATGATCCGGCCCCTGGGCGCCGCGCTCGAGCAGCTGGATATTGCGGTCCAGATGCCGGGCGCTGGTCAGCAGGATGTTCTGCAGGTTGTCCTCTTCCAGGTGCATGGAGCAGCTGGCGCTGACCAGAATGCCGTCCTTGTTGAGCAGGCGCATGGCGGTTTCGTTGAGGCGACGATAGGCCGCTTCGCCGTTCTTGATGTCCTTCTTGCGCTTGATAAAGGCGGGTGGGTCGGCGATCACCACGTCGAAGCGTTCTTCGGCCGCTTTCAGCTCACGCAGGGCGGCGAACACATCGCCTTCCACGCAGGTGACCTTCTCGGCGAAGCCGTTGAGCGTGGCGTTGCGCTCCACGCCGTCGAGGGCGAAGGCCGAGGCATCCACGCAGAACACTTCGCTGGCGCCGAACGCCGCGGCCTGCACGCCCCAGCCACCGATATAGCTGAACAGGTCGAGTACGCGCTTGCCCTTGACGTAGGGCGCCAGGCGCGCGCGGTTCATGCGATGGTCATAGAACCAGCCGGTCTTCTGGCCTTCGATCACCGGTGCTTCGAACTTCACGCCGTTCTCTTCCAGGGCGACCCACCCCGGCACCACCCCGAAGGCGGTGTCCACATAGCGCTCCAGGCCTTCGGCATCACGGGCGGCGGAATCGTTCTTGAGCAGGATGCCGCTGGGCTTGAGTACCTGGATCAGCGCCGCCAGCACGTCCTCCTTGTGGCGTTCCATGGTCGCCGAGGCCAGCTGCACCACGAGGATGTCGAAGAAACGGTCGACCACCAGGCCCGGCAACAGGTCGGAGTCGCCGTACACCAGGCGGTAGCAGGGCTGATCGAACAGGCGCTCACGCAGGCTGAGCGCCACGTTGAGGCGATGCACCAGCAGGGATTTGTCCAGCACGTGCTTGACGTCACGCGACAGCAGACGCGCGCAGATCAGGTTGTTGGGGCTCAGGGCGACGATGCCCAGAGGCTTGCCCCCGGCGGCTTCGAGAATCGCCTGGTCGCCGGCCTCGAAGGCATTGAGCGGCGTGACGGCGACATCGATCTCGTTGCTGTAGACCCACAGGTGGCCGGCGCGCAGGCGTCGGTCGGCATTGGCTTTCAGGCGCAGGCTAGGCAGGGACATGGTGGGCTCCGTCGCAAAAAACGCGCATTCTAAACGAGGAGCCCGGCAGCTGCTTGCCGCAGTTGCAAAGGCGCGGACGCACGGCCGTGGTTCACGGCGGCGTCCACGGCCGCGGCTCAGGCGGCGAGCGCGGCGATCAGCTTCGCGTTGAAGGCCGGCAGGTCATCCGGGGTGCGGCTGCTGATCAGCTTGCCGTCGACCACCACTTCCTTGTCCACCCAGGTGGCGCCGGCGTTCTTCAGGTCGTCGGTCAGCGATGGGTAGCTGGTCAGGGTCTTGCCCTTGAGCAGGTCGGCCGTGGCGAGAATCCAGGCGCCATGACAGATCACGGCGATCGGCTTGTTGGCCTTGGCGGCGTCCTTGACCAGCTCCACGGCCATCTCGTCGAGGCGAATGGTGTCGGCATTGACCACCCCGCCGGGCAGCACGATGGCGTCGTAATCGTCGATCCTGGCGGTATCGAAGGTCTTGTCGACCGCGAAGCTGTCGGCCGGGGTGGTGTGGTTCCAGCCGGTGACCTCTCCGGATTGGCTGGACAGGATCTCAGCGGTGGCGCCGAGTTCTTCGAGTGCCTGTTTGGGGCCGGTCAGTTCGACCTGCTCGAAACCGTCGGTAACCAGCAGAGCGATACGCTTGCCTGTGAGGGACTTGCTCATCGAAAACACCTCTCTGAATAGGCTGAGTGAGTAGTATTCGGGGGCATTGCAAGCCGCTAAGTTCAGGCCAGGCGACGACCTGCAGATTTGTTCTGTAACCGTTCGATCCAAAGTCATCGCGCTCAGGGTAGACTGCGCGCTCCATCACATTCTTACCTTGCCGCCTCCATGGAAAAAGAACTCTCGGCCGAGCAGATACAGGCGTTTCTGCAAGGCATCAGCGTGCCGCCGCAACCGCAGATCATGGTGGATCTGCAGTTCGAGCAGTACATGCCGAACCCGGATCTGAAGGCCATCGCGCGGCTGATCAGCCAGGACCCGGGGCTGTCCGGCGCCTTGCTGAAAATCGTCAACTCGCCGTATTTCGGCCTGGCCAACCGCATCGGCTCGATCCAGCGGGCGGTCAACCTGCTGGGCAGTCGCTCGGTGATCAACATGGTCAACGCCCTGTCGATCCGCGGCGAGATGAGCGACGAGACCATCGTGACCCTCAACCGCTTCTGGGACACCGCCCAGGACGTGGCCATGACCAGCCTGACCCTGGCCAAGCGCATCGGCTACGAGTCCGTGGACGAGGCCTACACCCTGGGCCTGTTCCACAATTGCGGCATTCCGCTGATGCTCAAGCGCTTCCCCGACTACATGAGCGTGCTCGAGGAGTCCTACGCCAGCGCCAATGCCGAACGGCGCATCGTCGACACCGAGAACCGCCTGCTCAACACCAACCATGCGGTGGTCGGCTACTACACCGCCAAGTCGTGGAACCTGCCGCTGCACCTGTGCCAGGCCATCGCCAATCACCATAACGTGCTGGCCATCTTCGCCGAGGAAAACGACAACGACGCCCAGCTCAAGAACCTGTTGGCGATCCTCAAGATGGCCGAGCACATCTGCCGCAGCTACCAGGTGCTGGGCAACCAGAGCGAGGATCACGAATGGCAGGCCATCGAGCCGCTGATTCTCGATTACGTGGGGCTTTCCGGGTACGACTTCGAGAGCCTGCGCGAGAGCATCCGCGACCTGGGCGCCGCCTGAGGCGCCGTCCCTGAATCCGTTGCGAGTCCCTCATGCCTGAACTGCCAGAAGTCGAAACCACCCGTCGTGGTATCGCCCCCCACCTGATCGGCCAGCGCGTCAGCCGGGTGCTCGTCCGTGAGCGGCGCCTGCGCTGGCCGATTCCCGAAGACCTCGATGTGCGCCTGTCCGGCCAGCGCATTGAGGCCGTGGAGCGACGCGCCAAGTACCTGCTGATCAAGGCCGAGACCGGCACGCTGATCAGCCACCTGGGCATGTCGGGCAATCTGCGCCTGGTCGAGGCGGGGCTGCCGGCAGCCAAGCACGAACACGTCGACATCGAACTGGAGTCCGGGCTGTCGCTGCGTTACACCGACCCGCGGCGCTTCGGGGCGCTGCTGTGGAGCGAGTTGCCGCTGGAACACGAGCTGCTCGCGCGCCTCGGCCCCGAGCCGCTGACCGAGCTGTTCGACGGCGAGCGCCTGTACCAGCTGTCGCGCGGCAAGGCGGTGGCGGTCAAGCCGTTCATCATGGACAACGCGGTGGTGGTCGGCGTGGGCAATATCTATGCGACCGAAGCGCTGTTCGCCGCTGGTATCGATCCGCGCCGCGCTGCCGGTACGGTGTCGCGGGCGCGTTACCTGCGCCTGGCCCAGGAGATCAAGCGCGTGCTGGCCCACGCCATCGAGCGCGGCGGCACCACCCTGCGCGATTTCATCGGCGGCGATGGCCAGCCCGGCTACTTCCAGCAGGAGCTGTTCGCCTATGGCCGCGGCGGCCAGTTCTGCAAGGTCTGTGGCAGCACCCTGCGCGAAGTCAAGCTGGGCCAGCGGGCCAGCGTTTACTGCCCGAAATGCCAGCGCTGAGCCGTTTCATCCGATAACGTGAGCAGTTGTTCAGCGATTGACGGCCATCACGCGACAATTGCTGGCGCGCTGTTATAGTTACCGGCATCGTCCCGTATACCTCTGAAGGATCGCCCCATGAAACTGTTTCGCTCTTGCGCTGCTGTTCTGGCGCTGACTGCTGCCTCGCTGGCGCTGACCGCCAATGCGCAAGAGGTGCAGCAGAACGCCAGCGGTGACCCGCTCTACACCGTTCAGGCCCCGGATGGCTTCGCCATGATCGGCGACCTGCTGATCGCCCGCCCGCTGCTGATCGGCGCCACCGCCATCGGCGCCGCGGCGTTCGTCGTCGCCCTGCCGTTCTCGGCGCTGGGCGGTGGCATCGGCGCCACCGGCCGTGCGCTGGTGGTCGAGCCGGGCAAGGCAGCCTTCGTGCGTTGCCTGGGCTGCACCGGTGACGGCTACAACCAGCGTCAGTGATCACGCCTGGCGCCCAATAAAAAGCCCCTCGTCGAGGGGCTTTTTATTGCCTGCGGGTTTTAGAGCCTGTTCACGATCTTTATGTGCATGAAGCGGCAGCTACAAGGCAGAAGCGGCTGTCACTGATCCCTTGTGGGAGCGGGCCATGCCCGCGAAAAATCACGGGCATGGACTAGGCGTCCCCGCCCGTTTCCACTGGATAGGTGAACGGCCACTGCCGCGAATCAACTGCCAAAATCGATGAACCTGAGCTGAAAAATCATGAACAGGTTCTTAGCGAATGGCTTGTACCGCGCTGTTGCCGATGCCCCGCGGATCGCTGGCCGCCTCGACCTGGCCGCTGGTCTTGTTCCAGCGCAGCACCTGCCCGTTGCCGTATTCGCGCTGCACATCCTTGAGCCGGTAGCCACGTGCCTGCAACTCGGCGGCCTGGGCAGCGCTGAAGGTCTGCGGCTCGTGCTCGATGACGTCCGGCAGGTACTGGTGGTGGTAGCGCGGCGCCGCTGGCCAACTGGCGATGGGCTGGCCGTCCAGGTACTGCAGGATCGACAGCAGCACCATGCTCGGGATGCGGCTGCCGCCCGGGGTGCCGAAACTGGTGAACTCGCTTGGGCTGTCGATGAAGGTCGGGCTCATGCTCGACAGCGGGCGCTTGCCGGCGGCGATCGCGTTGGCCTGGCTGCCGGCGAGTGCATAGGCGTTGGCGCCACCCGGGTCGGCGGCGAAATCGTCCATTTCATCGTTGAGCAGCACGCCGGTGCCGGGCACCGTGAAGGCGGCACCGAACGGCAGGTTGATCGATAACGTGGCGCTCACCGCGTTGCCGTCGGCATCCAGCACGGTGAAGTGGGTGGTGTGATCGCCTTCCTTCCAGGGCTTGGCCGGCGGCAGCTGGCTGCTCGGGGTGGCCTTGTACGGATCGATACCGCGGCTCAGGCCCTGCAGGTAATCCGGGTTGAGCAGGCGCGCAGCAGGATTGCCGACGAAGTCCGGGTCACCCAGCTGGCCACGGTCGCGGTAGGCCCGGCGCAGGGTTTCCACCACCAGGTGGGTGCGCTGCACCGGGTCGGCCGTCCGCCAAGGCAGGTGCTGCAGCATGAGCAGGCTCTGGGCCAGGGCCACGCCACCGGCCGAGGGTGGCGGGGCGCTGATCAGTTCGCGACCTTCGGCCAGCGGTACGCGAATCGGCTGGCGCGTCGCGGTGCGATAGTCGGCCAGATCCTGCAGCGTCCAGATACCGCCCGCGGCGCGCACGCCGGCCACCAGGCGCTCGGCCACGGGACCGGCATAGAAACCGTCACGCCCCTGATGGGCCAGCTTCAGCAGGGTATCGGCCAGCTCCGGTTGGCGCAGCAGAGCGCCTTCTGGGGGGACTTCGCCGCCGCTCAGAAATAGCCGCGCGGTTTCCGCGTCGTCGCGCATCGCCGCCAGGCGCATGGTGGCGCGATCGCGGTACACGCGGTCGACCGGGAAACCCTCCCGGGCCAGGCGGATGGCCGGCGCCAGGCTGTCGCGCAGAGGCAGTTTGCCGTGCCGCTCGGCCAGTTCGACCAGCGCGGCGGGCAAGCCCGGAATCGCGGCGGCCAGCGCGCCATCACGGGACAGTGCCGGCTGCACCTGGCCGTCACGGCGATAGAGATCGGCGTGGGCGGCGCCGGGGGCGCGCTCGCGGGCATCGAGAAAATCGTAGCGGGCGTCGGCGCTGCGCAGCAGGAAGAAACCACCGCCTCCCAGGCCCGAGCCGTAGGGCTCGACCACGGCAAGCGCAGCGCTGATGGCGACGGCGGCGTCGAAAGCGTTGCCGCCCAGCGCCAGGGTTTCCTTGCCGGCGACCGTGGCGGCAGGGTGGGCAGTGGCGATGGCGCTGCTGCCGGGGCGCTCGGCGGCCTGCAGGCCGAGGCTGAGCAGCAGAAGCAGCGCGCCGGACAGGGCGCGCAGGGAGGAGAGGCCGCGAAGGGGACGGCGCACTCAGGCCTTGCCGGTGAGCGCTTGGTACTTGGCCATCAACTGCTCCTTGCTCTCGACGTTGTTCTCGTCGAGGGGGATGCAGTCCACCGGGCAGACCTGCTGGCACTGCGGCTCGTCGTAGTGGCCCACGCATTCGGTGCACAGGTTGGGATCGATCACGTAGATCTCCTCGCCCTGGGAAATCGCCGCGTTCGGGCACTCAGGTTCGCAGACGTCGCAGTTGATGCAATCGTCGGTAATGATCAGGGACATGAAAGGCAAGCTCCCGCCGGGCCAGCGGCCGCGACACAATCGAACGGATAGCAGGCCGTTGAAAAACTATCTACGTTGCCATCGCGGCGTAAAAAACAGGCTCGGATGCGAGTCCAATCAAAATGCTCATGTACTGCTCGTACACTCCGCTTTTTCACCTGTTTTTGCCTTGCGCTGGACTGCCTCGATCACGTTTTTCAACGGCCCGCTAGTCGCGATTGTGCCGCATTGTGGACGCCAGCGCACCCCTGCGCGCCGTATGGCGCTCAGGCGTACAGGCAGTGTCGGGTCAGCGGTTCTTGAAGCGTTCGGTCAGCGCCTCGGCCACGGCCGGGTGCACGAACTTGCTGATGTCGCCGCCCAGGTTGGCGATCTCGCGCACCAGGGTGGAAGAGATGAAGGAATACTTTTCCGATGGCGTGAGGAACAGGCTTTCCAGGTCCGGCGCCAGTTGTCGGTTCATGTTGGCCAGCTGGAATTCGTATTCGAAATCCGACACCGCGCGCAGGCCGCGCAGCAGCACGTTGGCACCCTGTTCCTTGGCGAACGAGGCGAGCAACGTGGAGAAGCCGATCACCTCGACGTTGGGCAGGTGCTTGGTGACTTCCCGGGCCAGCTCCACGCGCTGTTCGAGGGAGAACAACGGGTTCTTCTTCGGGCTGGCAGCGACCGCGATGACCACGCTGTCGAACAGCCGCGCGGCGCGCTCGACCAGATCGCCATGCCCCTTGGTAATGGGGTCGAAGGTGCCTGGGTATAACACTCGATTCATCGTGACGTCCTGGCAGGCGCGTTAGGGAGTCGGATGGTAGCGCAGCACGCCGGGGCGGGCCAAGTCGGCGACCCGTTCATGGCCCCGGATATGGGCGTTTATCGCGCCGAACCCAGGGGGGGAACGCCCTATTTCGAGGCGATTTCCTCACCCCAGCCTGACGCTTTGCAGCCAGTCTGGAATGCGCCTTTCCAGGTAGTAGCCGGGCCGGCGTGGCGAGCCGTCGACGAAGCCGACGTGGCCGCCCCTGACATGCAGTTCGAAGCGGACGCAGTCGGCCAGCTCACTGGCTTCGGGCAGGCTGTGGGGATAGACGAAGGGATCGTCGGTGGCCTGGATCATCAGCGTCGGCGTCTGGATGCGGCCCAGGTAGTAGCGGCTCGAGGAGCGTCGGTAATAGTCGTCGGCATCTTCGAAACCGTGCAGCGGCGCGGTGATGCGGCCGTCGAAGTCCCAGAAGGTGCGCATGCCGTCCAGTGGGCCGAGCCTTTCCAGGGTCGACAGGCGATCGGCCTGGCCCTGGTGGGCGAACAGGCGCTGCTTGTCCTTTACGTAGGCGACCATGGCGCGCATGAAGTGCGCCTGATAGACCCGCGAGAAACCGATGCCGATGCGGTCGGCACACTGATCCAGACGAAAGGGCACCGATACTGCGGCAGCCCCCTGCAGGCCACTGTGCGCACCACTTTCGCCCAGGTACTTGAGCAGCACGTTGCCGCCCAGCGAATAGCCCACTGCATACAGCGGGGCCATGGGCCGCTTGGCGTGCAGGTGGCGAAGGGTTTCGGCCAGGTCTTCGCTGGCGCCGGAGTGGTAACCCCGTGGCAGCAGGTTGGGCTCACCCGAGCAGCCACGCCAGTTCAGCGCCACGCTGGCCCAGCCCCGGGCGGCCAACTGGCGTTGCAGGCCGAGCACGTAGTGGGAGCTGGAAGAGCCGGTCAGGCCGTGCAGCACCAGCACCAGGGGCGCGTGGGCCTCATGGGGGCCATGCCAGTCGAGGTCGAGAAAGTCGCCATCCTCCAGCCACAGGCGTTCGCGCTGGCGTTCGAGTGCGGGTAGGCGGCGACACAGCGAGCCCCAGAGGGTCTGCAGATGAGGCCCCGGCAGCCACCAGGCCGGCCGGAAGCCGTGGTTCATCTCTGCTCGCACCCCCATCTGCAGGCCACCGGCGGCCCTCAGGCCGCGCGGCGCTCCCACAGCGCGTAATGCACCTGGCCGGCCTTCTGCTCACGGTGCAGGCGCCAGTTGCCGGGCATACCTAGGCTGGAGGGCACCTGCTCGCTTTCGGTATAGACCCAGGCATCGTCGGCCAGCCAGCCGCGCTCCTCCAGCAACGTGCAGGCGGGCAGCAACAGGTCCTGGCTGAATGGCGGATCGAGAAACACCAGGTCGAACGGCGTAGCCGGCTGGTTCTGCAGGTAGGCGAGGGCGTCGCTCTGCAGCACCTGGCCGTTGTCGCAACGCAAGGTGGCCAGGTGGCCGCGCAGGCTGGTCACCGCTGCCGGGTTGAGGTCCAGCGCCAGGGCACTGCCGGCGCCACGCGACAGCGCTTCGAGAAACAGCGCGCCACTGCCGGCGAAGGGGTCGAGCACCCGGGCGGCTTCCACGTAGGGCGCCAGCCAGTTGAACAGCGTCTCGCGCACGCGGTTGGGCGTGGGGCGCAGGCCGTGGGCCATGGGGAAGGCGAACTGGCGGCTGCGCCATTGCCCGGCAATGATGCGCAGCTGGCCGTCGCCACCGTGGGCGACGGGGGCCTTGCCGGTGGTCGGTCGTCTGGCCATCAGTGCTCCGGTACGGCAGCGGGCATCTCTGCCGGCTGGTCGGTGGGCGGCGGCAGCTCTTTCTGCTCGACCTTCGGCCCGGCTGTGACGATCACCAGGGCCTCGGGGTCGAGATGCTTTGCCATGGCGGCTTTCACCTGCTCGACGCTGAGCGCCTGCACCTGGGCCATGAAGTCTTCCAAGTAGGTGAGCGGCAGGTCGTAGAAGCCGATGGCGCCGAGCTGGCCGACGATGGCCGCGTTGCTGGCCGTGGACAGCGGGAAGCTGCCGGCCATTTCGCGTTTGGCGGCGTCCAGCTCCTGCTGGGTCGGGCCGTTGGCGACGAACTCACCCAGCAGGTCCTTGACCAGTTGCAGGGTGCCTTCGCTGAGTTCGGCGCGGGTCTGCAGGTTGATCATGAACGGGCCGCGGGCCTGCATGGCGGTAAAACCGGAGTACACGCCGTAGGTCAGGCCACGTTTTTCACGTACTTCGGTCATCAGCCGGGTGCCGAAACCACCACCGCCGAATACCTGGTTGCCCAGGTACAGCGCTGCGTAGTCCGGGTCCTGGCGGGTAATGCCGAGTTGGGCGATCAGCAGGTGGGTCTGGTTGGACGGAAAGTCGATATGGGTCAGGCCGGGCTGCGGCGCCTGCGGTTCGACGGTCTTCGCCAGCGCCGGGCCCTTGGGCAGCGCGGCGGAGACCTCGGCGGCCATGGCTTGGGCTTCCTCGCGGGACAGGTCGCCGACCAGGGCGATGACCGCGTTGCCGGCAGCGTAGGCCTTGGCATGGAAGGCCTGCAGCTGTTCGCGGCTGATACCGGGCACCGACTGCGCGTTGCCTTCGCTGGGGTGACCGTAGGGGTGCTCGCCGTACAGGCGCTCGAACAGTTCGAGGCTGGCCAGCTTGCCCGGGTTCTGCTTCTGGAATTCGAAGCCGGCGAGTATCTGGTTCTTGATGCGCGCCAGGGAGTCGGCGGGGAAGGTCGGCTGGCCGATCACCTGTTCGAACAGCTTCAGGGCCGGTTCGCGCTGCTCGGCGGCACTGAGGCTGCGCAGGCTGGTCACCGCCATGTCGCGGTAGGCGCCATTGCCGAACTCGGCGCCCAGGCTCTCGAAGCCGGCGGCGATGGCGCCGACGTCCTTGCCGGGCACGCCTTCGTTGAGCATGGCGTTGGTCAGCAGCGCCAGGCCGGGCACGTCGCCGTCCTGGCTGCTGCCGCCGGCGAAGGTCAGGCGCAGGTCGAACATCGGTAGCTCGCGGGCCTCGACGAACAGCACCTTGGCGCCCTCGGCGGTCTGCCAGCTCTGGATGTCCAGTTTGCGGCGGGCCGGTTCCTTGCCGTCCAGTTCGGCCAGTGATTGCAGCTGGCTGTCGTCGGCCTGTGCGACTTGTGCGGCCTGGCCAGCAGGCTCGGCGGCATCGGGCGTGCGTTTGACGGTAAAGGCCAGGGCCGCCAGCAGGGCGATCAGGAACAAGCCCAGCAGGGCATAGCGCGGGCCGTTGCGCTTACTCATCGCGCTTCTCCTCGGGCAGAACATGGGCGACGCTGAGGCGATCGCGGGTGAAGTAGGTCTTGGCGGCGTTCTGGATGTCGGCCGGGGTCACGGCCTCCAGCTCGGCCAGTTCCTGGTCGATCAGCGTCCAGGACAGACCAACGGTTTCCAGCTGGCCGATGGCGGTGGCCTGGCTGCTGATCGAGTCACGGTCATAGACCAGTTCGGCGATCAGTTGGGCGCGTACACGGGCCAGTTCCTCGGCCGAGGGTGCGGTGTTCTGCAGGTCCTGCAATTCGCGCCAGATGCCCGCTTCGGTCTGTTCCAGGGTCTTGCCGGTCTGCACGTTGGGGGTGGCGGAAAGGGTGAACAGGCTGTCGCCGCGGGTGTAGCCGTTGTACCAGGCACCGGCGCCAGAGACCAGTTCCTCGCCGCGCTCCAGGCGGGTGGCCAGGCGAGCGCTGTAGCCGCCGTCGAGCAGAGCGGCGATCAGGCGCAGGGCATGCACGTCACGCGGGTTCTCGGCGGTGGCCAGGCCCGGCACGTTGAAACCCATCATCAGGCTCGGCAGCTGGGTCTTCAGGTGCAGGGTGATCTGCCGCTCGCCCGGCGCGGGCAACTCCAACGGGATCTTCGCGGCCGGCACGTCACCTTTGGGGATCGAGCCGAAATAGCGCTGGGCCAGGGCCTTCACGGCGTCCGCGGTGACGTCGCCGACCACCACCAGGGTGGCGTTGTTGGGCACGTACCAGGTTTCGTACCAGTGACGCAGCTCCTGCACGCTCATGCGGTCCAGGTCGGCCATCCAGCCGATGGTCGGGATGCTGTAGCCGCTGGCCGGGTAGGCCATGGCCTTGAAGCGCTCGTAGGCTAGGCCCGAGGGTTTGTCGTCGGTGCGCAGGCGGCGTTCTTCCTTGATCACCTCGATCTCGCGCGCGAATTCTTCCGGTGGCAGGCGCAGGCTGGCCAGGCGGTCGGCTTCCAACTCGAAGGCGACGCCCAGGCGGTCGGCGGCCAGCACCTGGTAGTAGGCGGTGTAGTCGTCGCTGGTGAAGGCGTTCTCTTCGGCGCCCAGGTCGCGCAGCACCCGCGAGGCCTCGCCGGGGCCGAGCTTGCGGCTGCCCTTGAACATCATGTGTTCCAGGGCGTGGGACAGGCCGGTCTGGCCGGCGGTCTCGTAGCTGGAGCCGACCTTGTACCAGATCTGCGAGACCACCACGGGGGCGCGGTGGTCTTCGCGGACGATGACCTTGAGGCCGTTGTCGAGGGTGAATTCGTGGGTGGGTTGCGGTGCCGCGGCCTGCGCCCCGAAGGGCAGGGCACAGACGGCCAGTAGCAGGCCGGCGAGATGGCGGGCAAGTGAACTGGACAAACCTCTCTCCTCGTTGAACCACGCCGGGCGTGGGATTGCGGTCGGGTATGAGCGCGGTGCAGCGTCGCCGGAGCAGGCCGTCAGGACGGTCGCGTGGCTTAGCCGTGGCAGCTGCGGAGGTGCTAGGATACGCATCCGTTTTAACGGCGACCACGTCTATGCGGTGGCAGTCTGCGATTAGCCATCTGCAAGCCCCTCAGCCCATCCGTGCAAGGGCGCCATGGCGTTCGCCCCAGTGAGATAGCCGTCCTCCATGTTTGGTTCAAAAGACGACAACAAGACTCCGGCCCCCGAGCCGGTTGCCGAGAAAGCCGAAAAACGCGGCCTGTTTGGCTGGCTGCGCAAGAAGCCGACCGAGCCGGCACCAGCCGCCTCCGAGCCCCAGGCCGAGGTGCCCGAGGCACTGCCACCCGCATCGCCCGAGCCAGGGGCCCAGGAGCCGTTGGCCGAAGCCCCTTCTGTCGTGGAGAGCGACCCGGTCGAGCGTGACCCGGTCAGTCGCGACTCGATCGAAACAGCGGTTTCCAGCGAGCCGGCCGTAGCCGCAGCGCACGTGGCCGATGACGCGACCCGCCATGGTCCCGAAGCGCTGCCTGAAGCCGTTGCCGAGCAGCCGGCCGCGCAGCCGGAGCATCCCGCCGCGCTGGCCACCGGCAGTGATGTACTTCATGCCGTGCCTGCTACACCTGCTGCGGTACTCGCCGCGCCGGTCGAGGCGGTCAGTGAGGCGGTGGTCGAGCAGAACAAACCCTCGGACAACAAGGGCGGCTGGTTCGCCCGTCTGCGCCAGGGCCTGTCGAAGACCAGCGCCAGCATCGGCGAAGGCATGGCCAGCCTGTTCCTCGGCAAGAAGACCATCGACGATGACCTGCTCGACGAGATCGAGACCCGTTTGCTCACCGCCGACGTTGGCGTGGAGGCCACCACGGCGATCATCGGCAGCCTGACCCAGAAGGTCGCGCGCAAGCAGCTGACCGACAGCGATGCACTGTTCAAGGCGTTGCAGGAAGAGCTGGCCGCCATGCTGCGCCCGGTCGAGCAGCCGCTGCAGATCGACGGCGCCAAGCGTCCCTACGTGATCCTGGTGGTCGGCGTGAACGGCGCCGGCAAGACCACCACCATCGGCAAACTGGCATCGAGGCTGCAGGGCGAGGGCAAGAAGGTCATGCTCGCCGCCGGCGATACCTTCCGCGCCGCCGCCGTCGAGCAGCTGCAGGTGTGGGGCGAGCGCAACAAGATCCCGGTAATCGCCCAGCACACCGGCGCCGATTCGGCCTCGGTGATCTTCGACGCCGTGCAGGCCGCCAAGTCCCGTGGCATGGACGTGCTGATCGCCGATACCGCCGGCCGTCTGCACACCAAGGACAACCTGATGGAGGAGCTGAAGAAGGTCCGTCGGGTGATCGGCAAGCTCGACGACAGCGCGCCCCATGAAGTGCTGCTGGTGCTCGATGCCGGCACCGGCCAGAACGCCATCAACCAGGCCAAACAATTCAACCAGACGGTGAACTTGACCGGCCTGGCCCTGACCAAGCTGGATGGCACGGCCAAGGGCGGAGTGATCTTCGCCCTGGCCAAGCAGTTCGGCCTGCCGATTCGCTACATCGGTGTTGGCGAAGGTATCGACGATCTGCGCACCTTCGAGGCCGAACCCTTCGTTCAGGCGCTTTTCCAGCAGCGGGAGCAGTGATGATCCGATTCGAGCAGGTCGGCAAGCGTTACCCCAACGGACATGTCGGGTTGCATGAGTTGAGTTTCCGCGTGCGGCGCGGCGAGTTCCTGTTCGTCACCGGGCACTCCGGCGCCGGCAAGAGCACGTTGCTGCGCCTGCTGCTGGCCATGGAGCGCCCGACCTCCGGCAAGCTGCTGCTGGCTGGCCAGGACCTGGGCCAGATCAGCAATGCGCAGATTCCCTTCCTGCGCCGGCAGATCGGCGTGGTGTTCCAGAACCACCAGCTGCTGTTCGACCGCAGCGTGTTCGACAACGTGGCCCTGCCCCTGCAGATCCTCGGGCTGTCCAAGAGCGATATTGGTCGCCGTGTCGGCTCGGCCCTGGAGCGGGTGTCGCTGAGCGACAAGGCCGAGCTGTTTCCCGGCGACCTGTCCACCGGGCAGCAACAGCGTGTCGGCATCGCCCGCGCCATCGTCCATCGTCCGGCCCTGCTGCTGGCCGACGAACCCACCGGTAACCTCGACCCGCGTCTGGCGGCGGAAATCATGGGCGTATTCGAAGACATCAACCGCCTCGGCACCAGCGTGCTGATCGCCAGTCACGACCTGGCACTGATCGCGCGCATGCGTCACCGCATGCTGACCCTGCAACGTGGTCGCCTGATCGGCGATGGGGAGGCCGGCGAATGAGTGCGTCGCGCATCCCACCACCGCAGCCCTCCCAGCGCGTCGGCGCGGCGCCGAAGAACGCCGAGCCCCAGGGGCCGGACAACGAACCGGATTTTCGCACCCTGACCCGCGCCTGGCTGGAAAGCCACCGCGCCAGCCTGGTCGACAGCCTGCGCCGCCTCGGCAAGCAACCGATCGGCAGCTTCTTCACCTGTCTGGTGATGGCCGTGGCCCTGAGCCTGCCCATGGGCCTGTCGCTGCTGCTCGGCAACGTCGAACGCCTGGGCGGCTCCTGGCAGCGCGCCGCGCAGATTTCCGTGTTCCTCAAGATCGATGCCAGCGACAGCCAGGGCCAGGCCCTGCGCGAAGAGATCGCCGGCATGGACGACGTGGCCGAGGCCGAGTGGGTCAGCCGCGAGCAGGCGCTGGAGGAATTCCAGCAGCAGTCCGGTCTTGGCCAGGCGCTCAAGGAGCTGCCGGACAACCCGCTGCCCGGTGCGGTGCTGGTCACCCCCCGGGAAGTCGACAAGGCCACGCTGGAAGCCCTGCGCCTGCGGCTGTCCGAATTGCCCCATGTGGAGCAGGCCCAGCTTGACCTGCTGTGGGTCGAGCGCCTGGGCGCCATCCTCTCGCTGGGCGATCGCTTCGTCTTTGGCCTGACCGTGCTGCTGGTCATGGCGTTGCTGCTGGTGATCGGCAATACCATTCGCCTGCACATCGAGAACCGGCGCACCGAGATCGAAGTGATCAAGCTGGTCGGCGGCACCGATAGCTATGTGCGCCGCCCGTTCCTTTATATGGGCGCGCTGTATGGCCTGGGCGCGGGTGTGCTGGCGTGGCTGGTGCTGGCCTTTGGGCTGAACTGGTTGAACGATGCCGTGGTGCGCCTGTCCGGATTGTATGGCAGCGATTTCGCGCTGGCCGGCGTGCCCGCAGGCGACGGCTTCTCCCTATTGCTGGGAGCGGTGCTGTTGGGGTATATCGGTGCGTGGCTGGCGGTGGCGCGACATCTGAGAGAGCTTGCACCCCGCTGAGGCGCTAGTTTGACGCTTCGCTAACACATTGATTTGGTTGATATTGACTATTGACCGGGGAACCAGGATGGTGGCTTCCGGTCTTAGTGCGCAGTGCTACACTGCGTATGTTTCGTGAATCGGAGGATTCGAATGTCCACTTCTTTGCAACCTGTTCATGCTCTGGTTCCAGGCGCCAACCTGGAAGCTTACGTGCATGCCGTTAACAGCATTCCGCTGCTGACGCCCGAGCAGGAGCGTGAACTGGCCGGTAATCTCTTCTACAAGCAGGACCTCGACGCAGCCCGCCAGATGGTATTGGCTCACCTGCGTTTCGTGGTGCATATCGCGCGCAGTTACTCCGGCTACGGTCTGGCCCAGGCCGACCTGATCCAGGAAGGCAACGTCGGCCTGATGAAGGCGGTCAAGCGTTTCAACCCGGAGATGGGTGTGCGCCTGGTATCGTTCGCCGTGCACTGGATCCGTGCGGAAATCCACGAGTTCATTCTCAAGAACTGGCGGATCGTCAAGGTCGCGACCACCAAGGCCCAGCGCAAGCTGTTCTTCAACCTGCGTAGCCAGAAGAAGCGCCTGGCCTGGCTGAATAACGACGAAGTCAACGCCGTGGCCGAAAGCCTGGGCGTCGAGGCCCGTGAAGTGCGCGAGATGGAAAGCCGCCTGACCGGTCAGGACATGGCCTTCGACCCGGCTGCCGATGCCGACGACGACAGCGCCTTCCAGTCCCCGGCCCAGTACCTGGAAGACCACCGCTACGATCCCGCTCGGCAGATGGAAGACGAGGACTGGAGCGACACCTCCAGTGCCAACCTGCACGAGGCGCTCGAAGCCCTCGACGAGCGCAGCCGCGATATTCTGCAGCAGCGCTGGTTGGCCGAAGAGAAGGCCACGCTGCACGAGCTGGCGGCCAAGTACAACGTTTCGGCGGAGCGTATCCGTCAGCTGGAGAAGAATGCGATGAACAAGCTCAAGGGCTCCATCGCCGCCTGACCCGGCCTGCAACACCAAACGCCCCAACTCTGTTCGGGGCGTTTTTGTTTGTGTGGCCCAGAGCTGCCGGATTTAGCTGTCGTGGGAGCGGGCGGGGACGCCTAGTTCATGCCCGCGAAACGGGTTTCCCTGGAGGTGAAGTTCGCGGGCATGGCCCGCTCCCACTTTAAAATCGCGTTGTTTCCGAAGCCTATTTCGCCCACCACGCCGGCCGTGGCGCCTGCAGCTGGTCCAGGTAATGGCTACCACCTAGCTGGCGCATCTGCCGGCGAATCCAGTTGGCCCGCTGGTTGACGTAGCCACTGGGGCGGCCCGCATCGAACTGCCGCGGGTTGGGCAGCACCGCCGCGAGCAGGCTGGCCTGGCGCGCCGACAGGTAGGCGGCGCCGATATTGAAATGGTGCTGAGCGGCAGCCTCGGCGCCGAACACGCCGTCGGCCCACTCGGCGCTGTTGAGGTAGACCTCGAGGATGCGTTCCTTGGGCCACAACAGTTCGATCAGCGCCGTGAACCACACCTCGATACCCTTGCGCAGCCAGCTACGGCCGGACCACAGGAACAGGTTCTTGGCCACCTGCTGGCTGAGGGTGCTGGCGCCGCGTACCGAGCCGCCCTGCTGGTTGTGCGACAGCGCCGCCTTGATCGCCTCGACGTCGAAGCCCCAGTGCTGGGCGAACTTCTGGTCTTCGCTGGCGATGACCGCGATCTTCAGGTCATCCGGCAGTTGATCCCAGGAGCGCCAGGTGCGCTGCAGGTCGATGGGGTTGCCGTCGACCCAGGACTCGATCTTGCGCTCGACCATCAGCGCCGTGCCCGGTGGCGGCACCCAGCGCAGGGCGAGCACCAGCAGGAAGGAGCCGGCGATGAACCAGAGCAGCAACTTCAGCAGGAGGCGGCGAAGGGATCGGAGCATGCGCAAGTAGCCAGGCTTGATTGGCCGATTAGTATACGGCGCCTGATGAGGTTACGGACAACGCTGCGGCAATCCGGGGCGCGCGGTCGGGCGGGTATGGGCGTAAACTGCACGCTCATTTTTCGCATCGATGAGGGCGTTATGGTCCGCCTGTGGTTGTTGCTGTCGGCCTTTGCCGGCTTTACCGGAGTTGCACTGGGTGCCTTCGCCGCCCATGGCCTGAAGAGCAGGCTGAGCGCCGAGTACCTGGCGGTGTTCCAGACCGGCACCCATTATCAGTTGATCCATGCCCTGGCCCTGCTGGGCGTGGCCATCCTGGCGCTGGTCGCGCCAGGGCGCCTGGTCAACCTGGCAGGCGCCTGCTTTGCCGTCGGTATCCTGCTGTTCTCGGGCAGCCTCTACCTGTTGACCCTTAGCGGTATCGGCAAGCTGGGTATCATCACGCCCATTGGCGGCTTGGCCTTTCTGGCCGGCTGGGCTTGCCTGGGGCTGCTTGCCTGGCGCATGGCCTGAGACCAATGGCAGGCCTGCGCCTTGGTCATCGCCGGGGATCGGGCTAGAATGCCGGCCCTTTCTCCTGTTGTGACGGGTCGCCATGCATATCCAGTTGAACGGTGAAACCCTCGAGCTGCCCGAAGGTGCCAGCGTCGCCGACCTGATCGAGCGCCTGGAACTGAGCGGGCGTCGCGTGGCGGTCGAGCGTAACCTCGATATCGTGCCGCGCAGCCAGTACGCCAGCACGGCGCTGGCCGACGGTGACCGCCTCGAAGTGGTCCATGCCATCGGCGGCGGTTGAGCCCCGCGCCACGCCCTTCCCACTTTCTGCAGAGGAATCTCCATGAGCCACGCTGTCAGTGACAAGCCGTTTACCCTGGCCGGCCGCACCTACCAGTCGCGTCTGCTGGTCGGCACCGGTAAATACAAGGATCTCGACGAAACCCGCGACGCCATCGAGGCCTCGGGCGCGGAGATCGTCACCGTGGCGGTGCGCCGTACCAATATCGGCCAGAACCCGGGCGAGCCGAACCTGCTCGACGTGATCTCGCCGGATCGCTACACCATCCTGCCCAACACCGCCGGTTGCTACGACGCCATCGAGGCCGTGCGTACCTGCCGCCTGGCCCGCGAGCTGCTCGACGGCCACAAGCTGGTCAAGCTGGAGGTGCTGGCCGACCAGAAGACCCTGTTCCCCAACGTGATCGAAACCCTCAAGGCCGCCGAGGTGCTGGTCAAGGAAGGCTTCGACGTGATGGTCTACACCAGTGACGACCCGATCATCGCCCGCCAGCTCGCCGACATGGGCTGCATCGCGGTGATGCCCCTGGCCGGCCTGATCGGCACCGGGCTGGGTATCTGCAACCCCTACAACCTGCGCATCATCCTCGAAGAGGCCAAGGTGCCCGTGCTGGTGGATGCCGGCGTGGGAACCGCTTCCGACGCTACCATCGCTATGGAGCTGGGCTGCGAAGCAGTGCTGATGAACAGCGCCATCGCCCATGCCCAGCACCCGGTGCTGATGGCCCAGGCCATGAAATACGCCATCGAGGCCGGCCGCCTGGCCTACCTGGCCGGGCGTATGCCGAAGAAACTCTATGCCAGCGCGTCTTCCCCCTTGGAAGGATTGATCCGCTGAGTCGCCTTTGCCTAGGCGCCTGACGGGGACATGAGTCCCCGTTTCTCATTTCACTTAGTGTCCCGAGTACCCCATGAGCGATATCGAACAAACCCCAGCCGAAGAAACCCCACGGCACATGCGCGCCATCAAGAGTTTCGTGATGCGTGCCGGGCGCATGACCGAAGGCCAGCAGCGTGGCTTCGACCAGGGGCTGCCGAAATTCGGCCTGGAGTTGAGCGATGGCATGCAGGATTTCGACGCGGTATTCGGACGTCAGGCGCCGCGTACCTTCGAAATCGGCTTCGGCATGGGCCACTCCACCCTGGAAATGGCTGCCGCCGCGCCTGAACAGGACTTCATCGGCGTGGAAGTGCACCGGCCGGGCGTGGGCGCCTTGCTCAACGGCGTGATGACGCAGAACCTGACCAACCTGCGTGTTTACAGTTGCGATGCCCTGGAAGTGCTGCGTCAGTGCGTGCCCGACGCCAGCCTCGACCGCGTGCTGCTGTTCTTCCCGGATCCCTGGCACAAGGCGCGTCACAACAAGCGCCGCATCGTCCAGCCGGCCTTTGCCGAGCTGGTACGCCAGAAGCTCAAGGTGGGCGGCGTGCTGCACATGGCCACCGACTGGGAGCCCTACGCCGAATACATGCTGGAGGTGATGAACGTGGCGCCGGGTTATCGCAACCTCGCCACCGATGGCCGTTGCGTCGAACGCCCGGCCGAGCGCCCGGTGACCAAGTTCGAGCGTCGCGGCGAGCGCCTCGGGCACGGCGTATGGGACCTCAAGTTCGAGCGCATCGCCTGAGCTTATGACTCGCCTGTCGAGGCGTCAGGCCCGCCGCGCCGGCCATGCACGCCATCGTCCGCAATGGCAGATGCCCCAGCCCAGCGCTCGCGCGGCCTGGGCAGCACGCCTGCTGTTGCCGGTGACGGCGCTGGTCATGGCGGTCTGCGCTGCGGCGCTGCTGTTCACCGTGGGGCAGGCGCTGCACAGCGGCGTGGCCATCTCACCGTCCAGAATCGGCCCGGCGACCTTTTACCCGCTTGTCACCCACCCACTGGGCTATTGCCTGACGTTGCTGCTGCACAGCTTGATCGCCTTTGCCATGGCCGGGGCGGGCTGGTTCTGCTGGCGCATGTCGCGGCAGGGCTGATCAGGCCGTCGCGCCACGCAGTTGTTGCAGCAGGCGCGGGCCGAACACGTTGATCAGCAAGCCGAGCATGACGATGGCCGCGCCGAGCCACTGCACGGTGCTCAGTGCCTCACCGAGAAACAGCCATGCCGAGCTGAGGCCGACCACCGGCACCAGCAGGGAGAACGGCGCTACCTGGCTGGCCGGGTAGCGCGACAGCAGGCGGCTCCACAGCCCGTAGCCGAGCAGGGTGGCGATAAAGGCCAGGTAGGCGATGGCCAGCACCGAGCTGAGGGAAATGCTGCGCAATGCCGTCTCGATCTGCGCCGGGCCTTCCATTATCAGCGACAGGGCCAGGAACGGCAGTGGCGGAATCAGGCTGCCCCAAACCACCAGGCTGACCAGGTTGACCTTGCCGATGCGTTTGGTGACCACATTGCCCAGCCCCCACATCGCCGCCGCGCACAGGGTCAGCACGAAGCCGGCCAGGGTGAAGGCGCGCCCGCTCTCGCTGCCGATCAGCAGCAGGCCCGCCGCCGCTACTACCAGGCCGATCAGGCTGCTGCGGCGCACGGTTTCGCCGATGAACAGTGCGGCGAAACCCAGGGTGAAGAACGCCTGCGCCTGCAGCACCAGCGACGCCAGCCCGGCGGGCATGCCGACGTACATGGCCGAGAACAGAAAGGCGAACTGCCCCAGGGAAATGGTCAGGCCGTAGGCCAGCAGCCAGCGCAGCGGCATGGCCGGGCGGCGAATGAAGAGGATCGCCGGAAAGGCGGCGAGCATGAAGCGCAGGGCGCCGAGCAGCATGGGCGGCACACCCTCGAGGCCGACCTTGATGATCACGAAGTTGACGCCCCAGGCGACGATCACCACGGCGGCCAGCAGGATGTCCTTGGGTGTCATGGGCGCGGCCTCGGGTGGTGGTATGCGGACCGGCAGGCTAACGCGTATGGGCTCGGGTGACACGCCACAGTTGGCGGCGTTTTTCCCCATACAGAGCACCGCCGAAACTCGCCAACCTTTTTAGAGGCGCTCTACAGCGCGGCGCAAATGAAAACGCCCCGTACAGGTCGGGGCGTTTTCGTCCGCATCGCATCGATCAGACGGTCAGCGTCCAGTCGTAGTCGACGATCAGCGGCGCATGCTGCGAGAAGCGCGGCTGACGTGGCAGACGGGCGCTGCGCACGCTGCGGCGCATGCCGGGGGTGAGCAGCTGGTAGTCGAAGCGATAGCCCAGGTTGAGCATCTCCGCCTGCTCGTTGTCCGGCCACCAGCTGAACTGGTCGGCCTCGCGGTTGACCTCGCGCACGGCATCGACATAACCCATGGTGCCGGTCACCTCGTCCATCCAGGCGCGCTCGGGCGCCATGAAGCCAGGTGACTGCTGGCAGTCGCGCCAGTTCTTCACGTCCAGCTTCTGGTGGGCGACGTACAGCGAGCCGCAATAGATGTAATCGCGGCGCTTGCGGCGTTGCTTGTCCAGGTACTTGGAGAAATCGTCCATGAACTTGAATTTCTGATTCAGGTTCTCGTCACCGCCCATGCCCGATGGCAGCAGCAGCGAGGCGATACTCACCTTGTCGAAATCGGCCTGCAGGTAGCGCCCGTAGCGATCGGCCGTTTCAAAACCGAGCCCGCTGATTACCGCCTTGGGTTGCAACCGCGAATACAGCGCCACGCCACCCTGGCTTGGTACTTCTGCATCGCAGGCATAGAGGAAATAGCCATCCAGTTGGAGGGCTTGGTCGTCCAGTTCAAAGGCGGAGGCACGGGTATCCTGCAGGCAGATCACGTCGGCATTCTGTGCTTGCAGCCAACTGAGCAAACCGCGCTCGACTGCAGCATGAATACCATTCACGTTCACACTGATGATCCGCATAAATGGCCCCCAAAAACACGTGCGTGTATGATACCTGAGCTAGACGTCGTTTAGTAATTCAAAGCCACATCCTGTGCTGCCTCAAGGTCTTTCATGCAAACGTATCAGCGCGATTTCATTCGATTTGCCATCGAGCGAGGCGTTCTGCGCTTCGGCCAGTTCACCCTCAAGTCCGGTCGCGTCAGCCCGTACTTCTTCAATGCCGGGCTGTTCGACAGCGGCCTGGCGCTGGCCAAGCTGGGGCGTTTCTATGCAGCGGCAGTGGTGAACAGCGGCATTTCCTTCGACGTGCTGTTCGGACCGGCCTACAAGGGCATCCCGCTGGCCGCCAGCACCGGTGTGGCCCTGGCCGAGCACCACGACGTCGATACGCCCTGGTGCTTCAACCGCAAGGAAGCCAAGGATCACGGCGAGGGCGGCACCCTGGTCGGTGCGCCGCTGAGTGGCCGCGTGCTGATCATCGATGACGTGATCACCGCCGGCACGGCGATCCGCGAAGTGATGCAGATCATCCAGGCCCAGGGTGCCCAGGCCGCTGGCGTACTGATCGCCCTGGATCGCCAGGAGCGTGGCCGCGGCGAGCTGTCGGCGATCCAGGAGGTCGAGCGCGACTTCAACATTCCGGTGGTCAGCATCGTTTCCCTGCAGCAGGTGCTGGAATATCTGGCCGATGATGCTGAACTGAAACAACACCTGCCCGCCGTGGAAGCCTACCGGGCCGAATTCGGCATCTGACCGGCGGCTCGCCGAGAGAACGTGCCTATGTCCACCTTGCCCCTGATGCGCCGCACCCTCTGGCTTGGTCTGTTGCTGCCGTTATGGGCGAATGCGGCGGAGATGTACCGCTACACCAATGCCCAGGGCATCACGGTGATCGACCGCCAGGGCGTACCCAGCGAGTTCATCGCCAAGGGCTACGAGGTGCTCAACGAGCAGGGCCGTGTGGTGCGCGTGGTGCCGCCGGCGCCGACCGCCGAGGAGATGCAGAAGATTCTCGCCGATCGCGAACGAGCGAAATCCGACGCCCAGCTGCTGCGTCTGTACAGCAGCCTCGAGGATGTCGATCGCGCCCAGGCGCGCAAGCTCGCCGAACTGGACGGCCTGATCGGCGTGGCCAAGGGCAATCTGCAGTCGGTGCGCCAGCAACAGGCCAACCTGCAGAAGCAGGCGGCGGATCAGGAGCGTACTGGGCGCGAAGTGCCCAAGCCATTGCTCGACCAGATCACCAGCCAGCGTGACGAGCAGGTACGCATCAAGAAGGACATAGACCGCTACCAGGCAGCGCGTGCACAGGCGCAAAAAACCTTTGCAGCGGATCGTCTGCGGGTCACCGAGCTGCTAGGGCAGGGTCGCTAGGGCCACTGCAGCACGCCGCGCTCCAGGCGCGGCGCGAACTCAGCGGCGCGATACGGCGCGGGTGCGGCCGCTGCTGTCGATGGCGACGAACACGAATACCGCTTCGGTCACCTTGCGCCACTCGCTGGACAGCGGGTCGTCACTCCACACTTCCACCAGCATCTGGATCGAGCTGCGGCCGACTTCCAGCGTCTGGGTATAGAAGGACAATTGCGCGCCGACCGGCACCGGTACCAGGAAGGCCATGCGATCGATCGCCACGGTCGCCACGCGGCCTGCTGCCACCTTGGTGGCCATGGCCGTGCCGGCCAGGTCCATCTGCGAAACCAGCCAACCGCCATAAATGTCGCCGAAGCCATTGGTTTCGCGCGGCAGGGCGGTGATCTGCAGGGCCAGGTCGCCTTGCGGTATCGGGTCTTCCTGTTCGAGGTCTTTCATCTGTTCACGGCTCGCGGCGCAGTGGTGGGCCCTGCAGGCAGGGGCCGGGAAAGTATACCGGCTGGGCGGTCACACCGCGACCATAGCGCGTTGCAGACGCCTGCGCGCGCCGATTCACGAATCCGCCATGCCCGTCCGCGCCGTCATCCGACTGTCATATTTGTTACATAGAGTGGTCATATGGGCTGACGATACTGAGCAGCGTTCCAACCAACACGACCCAATCGTGACAAGGCGGCGGATCGGGCGCTACGACCACGGCAGCCAGCCTTTCAATGATTACCACTCTGCTAGGAGCAAGGCATGAAACTGAAGCGTTTGATGGCCGCCATGACATTCGTCGCCGCTGGCGTCGCCACTGCCAACGCGGTTGCCGCTGTCGATCCGGCTCTGCCGAGCTACGAGAAGACCTCGGGTGTATCGGGCAACCTGTCCAGCGTCGGCTCCGACTCTCTGGCCAACCTGATGACCCTGTGGGCTGAAAGCTACAAGCAGTCCTACCCGAACGTGAACATCCAGATCCAGGCCGCCGGTTCCTCCACCGCGCCACCTGCTCTGACCGAAGGCACCGCCAACCTCGGCCCGATGTCGCGCCCGATGAAGGACAGCGAAATCCAGGCCTTCGAGCAGAAGTTCGGTTACAAGCCGACTGCCGTGCCGGTCGCCATCGATGCCCTGGCCGTATTCGTGCACAAGGACAACCCGATCAAGCAGCTGACCATGCAGCAGGTCGACGCCATCTTCTCCAGCACCCGCCTGTGCGGTGAAGCCAAGGACGTGAAAACCTGGGGCGAGCTGGGCCTGAGCGGTGAGTGGGCGGCCAAGCCGATCCAGCTGTTCGGTCGTAACTCGGTATCCGGCACCTACGGCTACTTCAAGGAAGAAGCCCTGTGCAAAGGCGACTTCAAGTCCAACGTCAACGAGCAGCCGGGTTCGGCCTCCGTGGTGCAGTCGATCTCCAGCACCGTCAACGCCATCGGTTACTCGGGCATCGGTTACCGCACCGCCAGCGTGCGCGCCGTTCCCCTGGTCAACAAGAAGGGCGAAGTCGAGGAAGCCAACGAAACCAACGCGCTGTCGGGCAAATACCCGCTGGCTCGCTTCTTCTACATCTACGTGAACAAGGCGCCCAACAAGCCGCTGAGCCCGCTGGATGCCGAGTTCCTCAAGCTGATCCTGTCCAAGCAGGGCCAGGACGTGGTGGTCAAGGACGGCTATATTCCGCTGCCGCTCAAGGTCGTCGAGAAGACCCGCAAGGAACTGGGTCTGTAATCAGGCCCTAAGCAGCGACACCGAAGCCCGCCTCTCCTCGAGAGGTGGGCTTCGCTACGTCACCGTGCTGTAACTTTTCTGTCACATGAGCCGGCTAGATTGTCCGGCTCGTGAAACAGACGAAAAATACGGCGCGCTCATGGCCGTGCAGAGACGCTCTCCATTATGAATGACTTGGCAAGTGAACCCATGACCGCCTCCCCCAATTCCCTCGGGCTGGACTTCAACACGCCGGCCCTGAAGCGCAAGCGGCGCATGCGCGCCTTCAAGGATCGCCTGGCCCGCTGGTGCGTATCCATTGGCGGGCTGGCCGTGCTCGGCGCCATCACCCTGATCTTCTTCTATCTCGCCTATGTCGTGCTGCCGATGTTCCAGGGCGCCGATCTCGAGAAGCGTGACGCCATACAGCCAGCCTGGCTGGCCGATGCCGGCAAGCCGCTGCTGATGACGCTGGAGGAGCAGAACCAGGTCGGCATGCGCCTGGCCAGCAACGGCAAGATCCAGTTCTTCGATGCCAAGAGCATGGCCGCCCTGACCACGGTCGACCTGCCCCTGCCGGTCGGCAGCGAAGTGGTTTCCGTCGGTGAGGATCAGCCGGGCAGCCACCGTGTCGCCCTCGGCCTGTCCAACGGCCAGGCGCTGGTGTTCGAACACACCTATCGCATCACCTATCCGAACGACGTGAAGACCATCACGCCGTCCATCGTCTATCCGTTTGGCGAAACGCCGCTGACCATCGACCCGCAGGGCCGCCCGCTGGAGCACATGGGCATCAGCGTCAACAGCGGCACGCTGCTGATCGCCGGCTCGGTGGGCAGCGAGCTGCAGGTGCTGAGCCTGAGCCGCGATGAAAACATGATGACCGGCGAGGTCGAGGTCAGCGAGGAGCGCCTGGCGCTGCCGCAGATCGCCGAGCCGATCAAGGAACTGATCATCGAGCCACGCCAGCACTGGCTGTTCGTGATCAACGGCCGCGCCACCGCCGACGTATTCGACCTGCGCGCCAAGGCCCTCAATGGCCGCTACAAGCTGCTCAACGACGGCGTTCGCGAAGTGACCCACGCCACCTCGCTGCTGGGCGGCATCTCGCTGCTCATCGGCGACAGTACCGGCGGTATCGGCCAGTGGTTCATGGTGCGCGACCAAGACGGCAATTCCGCGCTCAAGCAGGTGCGCGAGTTCAAGATGGCCGGCAGCCCGGTCAGCCAGATCCTCTCCGAGGAGCGTCGCAAGGGCTTCATCGCCCTGGACGAGAAGGGCAACCTGGGGATCTTCCACAGTACCGCGCACCGTACCCTGCTGGTCGAGCCGGTGGCCGAAGGCCACAGCATCGCCGCGCTGTCGCCCCGCGCCAACCGTGCGCTGGTAGAAGCCAATGGCAAGATCGAGCGTATCCTGATCGACAACCCCCACCCGGAGATTTCCTGGAGCTCGCTGTGGGGTAAGGTCTGGTACGAGAACTACGAAAAGCCCGAGTACGTCTGGCAGTCGACCTCCGCCAGTACCGATGCCGAGCCCAAGCTGAGCCTGGCACCGCTGGCCTTCGGTACCCTGAAAGCCGCGTTCTACGCCATGTTGCTGGCCGCGCCACTGGCCATCGCCGCGGCGATCTATACCGCCTACTTCATGGCCCCGGCCATGCGCGGCAAGGTCAAGCCGGTCATCGAGCTGATGGAAGCGTTGCCGACGGTGATCCTCGGCTTCTTCGCCGGCCTGTTCCTGGCGCCCTATGTCGAGGGACACCTGCCCGGGATATTCAGCCTGCTGATCTTCACCCCGATCGGCATCCTGCTGGCGGGCTTCCTCTGGAGCCGCCTGCCGGAGTCCATTCGCCTGCGCGTGCCGGATGGCTGGGAAGCCGCCCTGCTGATTCCGGTGATCCTGCTGGTCGGCTCGTTCTCCCTGAGCATGAGCGGGCACCTGGAAAACTGGCTGTTCGACGGCAACATGCGCGCCTGGCTGACCAATGACCTGGGCATTCCCTTCGACCAGCGCAACGCCCTGGTGGTCGGCCTGGCCATGGGCTTCGCGGTGATCCCGAACATCTACTCGATCGCCGAGGACGCGGTGTTCAGCGTGCCCAAGAGCCTGACCTTCGGGTCCCTGGCACTGGGGGCCACCCCCTGGCAGACCCTCACCCGCGTGGTGATCCTGACCGCCAGCCCGGGCATCTTCTCGGCACTGATGATCGGCATGGGCCGTGCTGTCGGCGAGACCATGATCGTACTGATGGCCACCGGCAACACGCCGATCATGGACATGAACATCTTCCAGGGCCTGCGCACCCTGGCGGCCAACGTGGCGGTGGAAATGCCCGAGTCGGAGGTCGGCGGTACCCACTATCGCGTGCTGTTCCTCTCCGCGCTGGTGCTGCTGACCTTCACCTTCGTCATGAACACCCTGGCCGAGCTGGTGCGTCAGCGCCTGCGCGTCAAATACGCATCGCTCTGAGGACTGCAAGACCATGTCCGTGAAACAGAACAACCTCAAATCCTGGTTCAAGAGCGGCTCGCCGTGGATCTGGATGAATGCCGGTGCGGTATCCATCGCCATCGTCATGGTCATTGGCCTGCTGGCGGTGATCGCCGTACGCGGCCTGGCGCATTTCTGGCCGGCCGATATCGTCGAGGGCAACTACCTGATACCCGGCCAGGCCGCCACGGTGATGGCCGGTGAAGTGGTGCAGAAGGAAGAGATTCCACGCGCCCGGCTGGCCTCCGCCGGCCTGCCGGTGAACGTCGACGGTGGCGAGTTCATGACCCGTGAACTGCTCAAGGTGGGTAACCGTGACTTCTATGGCGCGGACTTCTCCTGGGTGGTCGGCGAATGGCTGACCGATCTGCGCAAGCCCAGGGACATGACCGCCTTCGAGCGGCGCGAGTGGGGCAACTTCTACGGCTATGTGGTCAACGTCAAGGAAGAGGGTCGCCTGGTCGCCGAAGGCGAGGCCGCCTGGCCGGAGCTGCAGAAGCGTCTGGAGCGTGTCGAAAAGCTGCACGGCGAAATCGTCAAGCTGGAGAAGCGCGATATCGGCCGCATCAACGCCGGTCTCGAGCGGGTCCGCCTGCAGACCCGCCGGCTGGAACTCGACGGTAACCTGACCGAGGCCGCGCAAGCCGATCTGGCCGCCGAGCGCGCCCGCTGGGATGCCGAATACAAGGTGCTGGAGCAGGAACTCAACGCCCGCCACCAGCAGTTCAACCGCGACAGCGTGACCGTGCGCTCGGCCGAAGGTCGCGAGCAGGAAATCAGCCTCGGCAAGGTTGTGCGGGCCTATCGCCCCAACGCCATGACCACGCTGGACAAGCTCGGCTTCTACGGCAGCAAGCTGTGGGAGTTCGTCAGCGACGACCCGCGCGAGGCGAACACCGAGGGCGGGATCTTCCCGGCGATCTTCGGCACCATCATGATGACCCTGATCATGGCGGTGATCGTCACGCCGTTCGGGGTGGTTGCCGCCATCTACCTGCGTGAATACGCCAAGCAGGGCCCGTTGACCCGGGTGATCCGCATCGCGGTGAACAACCTGGCCGGTGTGCCGGCGATCGTCTACGGCGTATTCGGCCTGGGCTTCTTCGTCTATGTACTGGGTGGCTCGATCGACCGCCTGTTCTTCCCGGAAGCCGCGCCGGCGCCGACCTTCGGCACCCCCGGCCTGCTGTGGGCCTCGCTGACCCTGGCGCTGCTCGCGGTGCCGGTGGTGATCGTCGCCACCGAGGAAGGTCTGTCGCGTATCCCACGGGCTTTGCGTGAGGGCTCCCTGGCCCTGGGCGCGACCAAGGTGGAAACCTTGTGGCGCGTGGTGTTGCCGATGGCCAGCCCGGCGATGATGACCGGCCTGATCCTCGCCGTGGCCCGGGCCGCCGGTGAAGTCGCGCCGCTGATGCTGGTGGGCGTGGTCAAGCTGGCGCCGAGCCTGCCGGTGGATGGCAACTACCCTTATCTGCACCTCGACCAGAAGATCATGCACCTGGGCTTCCATATCTTCGACGTCGGCTTCCAGAGTCCCAACGTCGAAGCGGCGCGCCCGCTGGTCTACGCTACAGCGTTGCTGCTGGTCCTGGTCATCGCGATTCTCAACCTGACGGCCATCTACCTGCGCAACCGCCTGCGCGAGAAATACAAGGCCCTGGATCATTAAATCCGAGCCGCAAGCCTCGAGCCGCAAGCTTCCTGCAGAAGCGTGGCGAACGGGCTTGCAGCTTGTAGCTTGCAGCTTGCCGCTGCGAACGGAGTGAGCACTATGCAACACGAAACCGCTACCCACGGCATCGATCTCGCGGCACTGGGCCGAGACAAGCAGAGCCTGGACCTGACCAAGGAAACCACGGCCATCGAAGTGCCGGGCCTGAACCTGTTCTATGGCGACAAGCAGGCGCTGTACGACGTCAAGATGAACATTCCCAAGCAGCGCGTGACCGCCTTCATCGGACCAAGCGGTTGCGGCAAGTCGACCCTGCTGCGCACCTTCAACCGGATGAACGACCTGGTCGACGGTTGCCGCGTGGAAGGCGAGATCAACATCGACGGCCGCAACATCTACCGCAAGGGCGAGGACGTCGCCGAGCTGCGTCGCCGCGTCGGCATGGTGTTCCAGAAACCCAACCCGTTCCCCAAGAGCATCTACGAGAACGTGGTGTACGGCCTGCGCATCCAGGGCATCAACCAGAAGCGCGTCCTCGACGAGGCCGTCGAATGGGGCCTGAAGAGCGCCGCCCTGTGGGACGAAGTGAAGGACCGTCTGCATGACTCGGCCCTCGGGCTGTCCGGCGGTCAGCAACAGCGTCTGGTGATCGCCCGTACCGTGGCGGTGCAGCCCGAAGTGCTGCTGCTCGACGAACCGTGCTCGGCCCTCGACCCGATCTCCACGCTGAAGGTCGAAGAGCTGATCTACGAATTGAAATCCAAGTACACCATCGTCATCGTCACCCACAACATGCAGCAGGCCGCGCGGGTGTCCGACTACACGGCGTTCATGTACATGGGCAAACTGATCGAGTTCGGTGACACCGACGCGCTGTTCACCAACCCGGCCAAGAAGCAGACCGAAGACTACATCACCGGCCGCTACGGCTAACGGCAGCCGCAAGGCTCAAGCGGCACGTTAACGGCAGCCTAGTATGATGACTCACTGGCTTGAAGCTTATGGCTTGAGGCATGCAGCTTTCGCGGAGCGAACCCGATGATCAACAAAGACAGCCTGACCCACCACATTTCCCAGCAGTTCAACGCCGAACTGGAGGAAGTGCGCAGCCACCTTCTGGCCATGGGCGGCCTGGTCGAGAAGCAGGTCAACGACGCGGTCACCTCGCTGATCGAAGCCGACTCCGGCCTGGCCCAGCAGGTGCGCGAGATTGATGACCAGATCAACCAGATGGAGCGCAACATCGACGAAGAATGCGTGCGCATTCTCGCCCGTCGCCAGCCGGCCGCCTCGGACCTGCGCCTGATCATCAGCATCTCCAAGTCGGTGATCGACCTGGAGCGCATCGGTGACGAAGCCACCAAGATCGCCAAGCGCGCCATTCTGCTCACCGAAGAAGGTGAGTCGCCACGCGGTTACGTCGAGGTTCGCCACATTGGCGACCAGGTGCGCAGGATGGTCCAGGAAGCCCTGGACGCCTTCGCCCGGTTCGACGCCGACCTGGCGCTGTCGGTCGCCCAGTACGACAAGACCGTCGACCGCGAGTACAAGACCGCCCTGCGCGAGCTGGTCACCTACATGATGGAAGACCCGCGCTCGATCTCCCGCGTGCTCAACGTGATCTGGGCGCTGCGTTCCCTGGAGCGGATCGGCGACCACGCGCGCAACATCGCCGAACTGGTGATCTATCTGGTGCGCGGTACCGACGTCAAACACATCGGCCTGACCCGCATGCAGGAAGAAGTGCAGGGCGGCGCCAAGCAGTGAGGGGCGGCCCGGCGGGCGCATCCCTGCGCAGCGATTGCGCTGGCTGTGCGCGCTCGCCCAGGGATGTGCTTTAGTGTTGGCAATGAGCCAGTGCACACGTCTATGCTAATGGCCATTCGAGGGAGTGGTCGATGAGCAAAGTCAGTGTACTGGTGGTGGACGACGCCACCTTTATCCGCGATCTGGTGAAGAAGGGGCTGCGTGACAACCTGCCCGGTATCCAGATCGAGGAAGCGGTCAACGGGCGCAAGGCCCAGCAGATTCTCGGCCGCAATCCGATCGATCTGATTCTCTGTGACTGGGAAATGCCGGAAATGTCCGGCCTCGAGCTGCTGCAATGGTGCCGCGAGCAGGAATCGCTGAAAGGCGTGCCCTTCATCATGGTCACCAGCCGCGGCGACAAGGAAAACGTGGTGCAGGCCATCCAGGCCGGCGTCTCCGATTTCATCGGCAAGCCGTTTTCCAACGAGCAACTGATCACCAAGGTCAAGAAAGCCCTGCAGCGCGCCGGCAAGCTGGCCGCGCTGATGTCGGCTGCACCGCCGAAGATGCTCAGCACCGGTGCCTTTGCCAACGACTCGCTGGCCGCGCTGACGGGTGGCAAGAGCGAGGTGGTGCGGCCTGCTGCGCCCACGCCGGCGGCAGCCTTTGCGCCGAGTCCTGCAGCTGCGCCTGCCAAGGCTGCCGCAGTGCCGGCCGGGCGCGGCCAGGGGCAATTGCGTCTGCCGGGCGGCATGATGGCCTGCGTGGTCAAGGCGCTGAGCCTCAAGGAGGCGCTGCTGGTGGTCAAGCGTGGCGAGTTGTTGCCGCAGGTGCTGGAGAGTGCGGTGCTCGACCTCGAGCAGGGCGAAGCCTCGGAGGTGGCGCGGCTCAATGGCTACCTGCACAGCGTTGCCGCCTTCGAGCCCAAGCCGGACAGCGAATGGCTGCAGGTGGTGTTTCGCTTCGTCGACCGCGACCCGCAGAAGATGGACTACCTGTCCCGCCTGATTGCCCGTGGTACCGCCCAGAAACACTTCTCGCCGGGCGCCTGATCAGGCCGCCAGCCAACCGCCGAGCGGCCATCGGGCACGCTCGGCTCTCGCTCAGGCCACTTCGTTGAGGTGGCGTTGCCAGGCATCCGGGATTCGCTCCAGCCGTGGATAGTTGATGGCGTCGAGCTGCTGTGCCTGCAGCAGGAACGGCGTGTGGCGCTGGTGCTCCGGCAGCTGGCGCAGTTCCGGTAGCCACAAGCTCACGTATTCGCCCTTGGGATCGTACTGGCGCGCCTGCTTGAGGGCATTGAAGGTGCGTTTGAGGCGTGGGTCGCTACCGACCCCGGCCAGGTACGCCCAGTTGCCCCAGTTGCTCGCCGGGTCGTAGTCGATCAGGTGCTCCTCGAACCAGGCCGCGCCGTGGCGCCAGTCCTGCTGCAGATCGCTGACCAGGTAGCTGGCCACCACCTGACGGCCGCGGTTGGACATATAGCCGGTGGCGATCAGCTCGCGCATGTTGGCATCCACCAGCGGCATGCCGGTACGGCCCTGGGTCCAGTGCTCGAAACGCTCGTCGATCTGCTGCGGCGCCCGCTCGGTGGCCTTCAGCCCCCCGGCCTCGAACAGTGCCTGGCCATAACGCTGCAGGGTGCAGCGGAAGAACTCGCGCCACAGCAGCTCCAGCCACAGCCAGTAGGTCGATTCGTTGGCGCCGTACAGCGACTCATGGCGCCGCAACTCGGCCGCGGTGCGGCGTGGCGACAGCGAGCCATTGGCCAGCCAGGGCGAGAACTTGGAGGAGTACTCGCTGCCGATCATGCCATTGCGGGTGTCCTTGTAGGTACGCACGTTCTGGCTGTCCCACAGGTAATCGCGCAGGCGCGCCAGGGCGGCGGTTTCGCCACCGGAGAAGGGGAAGGCACTGGGCACCACGCTCAGGGCATCGCCCAGGCCCAGTTGCGACTGGGTGGGCAGGGCGTAGGCGTGGGTGTCCAGACCTTCCGGCAATGGGGGTAGCTGGTCGGGCGCCGCTTGCGGCTGGAACACGTACTGGCGCGCGTCGATCAGCGCGCGGAACTGGCTATAGACCTGGGGCAACTGATCGAGCGGGCAGGGCAGCTCCGCTTCGCTGAACAGGCCATTGCCCTGGGCGGTGCGCAGCGGAACGCTGCCCAGGCTGTCACGCACGCGGGCGAGAACCGCACGTTCCTGCGGAGCGATTTCATCGAGGGTCAGCACCTGCCGGATGTCGAACTGACCGACCAGTTGGGTGATCACCTCTTCCGGCTTGCCGGTGGCCACCAGCAGCTTGGAGCCACGCTGGCGCAGCGCGCTATCGAGGGCGGTCAGGCTTTCCAGCAGGAAGCGTGCGCGATGCACGCCGATGCGCCGGCTGCCGAATTGGTCGAATTGCAGCAATGCCGGGTCGAGCACATAGAGCGGCAGCAGACAATTGGACGCGAGTGCGGCCTGCAGGGCGGGGTGATCATCGAGGCGAAGATCCTGTTTGAACCAGAGCAGCGCGCGCATGGCATGTTCCCTCATGGTGGACTGCCTGTAGATCGTGCAGAGGTATGACAAGTTCAGCGCCGTCCGGCGGTGACCGATGGCTTTCAAGGACGGGGCGAGGGCGCATTGCTGACTGACGCGAAAGGCTGCAGCCACTAGACTACGCGGCTGTTTTCAGGAGCCCCTTGCAATGGATATCTTCAGCATCGCCGTGTTGCTGTTTCTGGTCACCGACCCGTTCGGCAACATCGCCATCTTTATCGCCGCCTTGAAGAACGTGGCGCCGGAGCGCCGCCTGTGGGTGGCGGCGCGCGAACTGCTGTTCGCCCTGGCGTTGCTGCTGCTGTTCCTTACCTTTGGTGACAAAGTGCTCAGCGCACTGGGCCTGTCGCGGGAGGCAACGGCGATTGCCGGCGGTATCATCCTGTTCGTCATCGCCATGCGCTTGATCTTCCCCAGTCCCCAGGGCGTACTGGGCGACGTGCCGGACGGCGAGCCGATGCTGGTGCCGCTGGCCACCCCGGCGGTTGCCGGCCCCTCGGCCCTGGCGGTACTGATGACCTTGCGCAATACCCACGAGGGCGCGCTCTGGGAGCTTTACCTGGCACTGATCATGGCCTGGGCCGCGACCGCATTCATCCTGTTGCAGGCGTCTTTCCTGCAGCGGTTCCTCGGCCCTCGCGGGCTGACCGCAGTGGAGCGACTGATGGGCATGCTGTTGATCATGCTCAGCGTCGACATGCTGCTGGACAACATTCAGAGCGTATTGCATATCCAGCCATGAAAGTTCTCAGCCTTGCCTTGTTCGTCCTCCTGCTCGCCGGCTGCAGCAGCGGCCCGCGCATCGACCACAGCTACACCGCCAGCGGGCAGAGCAGCCGCGTGCAGTACATCGTGTTGCACTACACCTCGACCGATCTGCCGCATTCGCTCGAGTTGCTGACCAAGGAAGAAGTCAGCGCCCACTACCTGATCAACGCCGTGCCGCCGACCATCTACCAGTTGGTCGACGAGAACCGCCGGGCCTGGCATGCCGGGGTCAGCGAATGGCAGGGGCGCACCTGGCTCAACGGTACGACCATCGGCATCGAGCTGATCAACCAGGGCTATTTCGACACGCCCAAGGGCCGTTACTGGCAGCCCTACGCCCAGGCGCAGATCGACGCACTGATCGTGCTGCTCAAGGACATCATGCAGCGCCATCAGCTGCCACCCGGCAGCATCATCGGCCACAGCGATATCGCGCCGCAGCGCAAGGTCGATCCGGGCCCGCTGTTTCCCTGGAAGCAACTGGCCGATGCAGGGCTGATGCCCTGGCCGAACGCCGAGGTGGTGGCTCGCCAGCAGGCGGTGTTCAGCAGCAGCCTGCCGAGCGTGGCCTGGTTCCAGCAGCAGTTGGCGGAACAGGGCTATGAAGTGCCGAGCACTGGCGTGCTGGACGAAGCTACCCGCAACGTGATTCGCGCCTTCCAGATGAAGTACCGCCAGGCGCTGTACGACGGGCAGCCAGATGCCGAAACCGCAGCCCTGCTGCTGGAAGTCAATCGCTTGGCCAAGGGCTGAGCTACCCGCTAGGGGGGCCGGGCGGTGCTACAGGGGCAGGGCGAGGTGAAAGCGCGCGCCCTGGCCCGGCTGGGACTCGGCGCCGATGCGCCCGCCGTGCAGCTGGACGATTTCCTTGCACAGCGCCAGGCCGAGGCCGGCGCCGCCTTTCTTGTGGCCGATCTGCACGAACGGCTCGAACAGGCGGGCCTGCTGGCCGTAGGCGATACCTTCGCCTTGATCCTCGACGCTGATCAGCAGGCGTTCGTCCTGGCGCTGGGCGGACAGCCGCAGGATGCCACCTTCCGGGCTGTGGCGCAGGGCATTGTCGATCAGGTGATCGAGCACCCGCTCGATCTGCGCCCGATCCAGGTGGGTTCGCGGCAAGGCATCACCGACGTCCAGTTGCATGTGGATCTTGCGGGCCTGGGCCTTGCCGCGGTGGCGCCTGGCTGCGTTCTCGAGCAGCTCCGGGATGTCGCAGGGCGCCCGCTCGAGTTTCTGCACGCCGCTCTGGTAGCGCGAGAAATTCAGCAGGTCCTCGATCAGGTGCACCAGCCGTTCCATCTCCTCCTCGACGATGCGCACCAGGTCGGCCTCGCGGGATTCCTCGGCGAACTTGCTGCGTTCACGCAGTAAACCAAAGGCCATGTGCATGCCGGTCACCGGCGTGCGCAGTTCATGGGAGGCGCGCAGCACGAACTCGTTGCGCGCCCGCTCGAAGGCGCGCTGCTCGGTCACGTCATGCAGCACCATCACCGCGCCCAGGATATGCCCCTGGCTGTGGCTCACCGGCGTCAGGCTGTAGTTGAGCAGGCGCGTCTCGCCATTGGCCTCGACCTGCAAGTCCGCCAGGCGCTGCTCCAGGTTGTGCCCCTGCAGTACGTGCTGCAGTTGCTCGTCCAGCTCGGGGCGGCCCAGGGCCTGGCTGGGACGCTGGCCGAGCGGCTGATCGTCCCAGCCCAGCTGGCGCTGGGCCACCGGGTTGAAATGTTCGAGCAGGCCGTCACGGCCGAAGATCAGCAGGCCGTCGTCGATGCTGTCGAGCACCGCCTGCAGGCGCCGTTGCTCGGACATCAGTGCTTCGACGTTGCTGCTCTTGAGCTGGCGCAGGCTCTCGGCCATCAGGCCGAAGCGGCGGCTCAGCGCCGACAGTTCGGCAACCGGGGTGATCGGCAGGGTGACCTGGAAGTCGCCACGGCCGATCTGGTCGGCGGCCCGGGCCAGGGCGTCGATCGGCTGGCCGACCCGGCGGGCGATGGTGTGCGCGGTGATGAAGCCGATCACCAGCACCGCCAGACCGACCAGGCCCAGCAGCCCGGCGATCAGCCAGGCACGTTCGTGGGACTGCGCCTCCGCCTCCTTGACGGTGGACACGTAGTGAACCTGCAGGGAGTTGAGGCGGTCACGGACGGTTTCGATGGTCTTGGCGAAGTCGTCGTTGGTGAGCAACTCGTGACGGACCGTCATCGGGTCTTCGAGCAAGGTGCTGAAGTTCTGGTAGGCCGTCTGGATCTCCACGATCGCCCGGCGGTCACTCTCGGTCATGCTGCCTTTCAGGCTGTCATCGAGCCAGCGGCGGATGCGCTGGTCGGAGTCCTGCAGGCTCTGCACGGTGCGCTCGTCGAAGTCTTCGCTGAGCATCAGGAACAACTGCCGGCCCAGCTCCTGGCGCAGATCCAGGCTGGTGCTGATGACCTCCAGGTTGTGGGCCAGCGAGCGACTCTGCGACTGGGTCAGCTGCAGCACGCTGAAGATGCCCAGGCTCAGCCCCAGCAAGGCCACGGTAAGCAGCGCACTGGTGCTGAGAAACAGCTTGCTGCGCAGCTTCATAGGCCGAGCTGCTTGCGTTTGCGATACAGGGTCGAGGCATCGATGCCCAGGGTCTTGGCCGCCTGGTCCAGGGTGTCGCTGTTGGCCAGCACGGCGGCGATATGGGCTTTTTCCAGCTCCTCGAGGCTCAGGTCGGCACCCACACGTGGCGCGCTGTTGGCGGCTGGCGCACTCATGCCCAGGTGGGCGACTTCCACCCACTCGCCCGGGCAGATGATGCTGGCGCGCTCGATCACGTTACGCAGCTCGCGGATGTTGCCGGGCCACTGGTAGGCGAGCAACGCCTTGACGGCGTCTTCGCTGAAGCCCCGCGCCGGGCGGGCATAGTCCTTGACGAAGCGGGCCAGAAAGCGGTCGGCGAGGGTCAGGATGTCGTCGGCTCGTTCGCGCAGCGGCGGCAGGGTCAGGGTGATGACGTTGAGGCGGTACAGCAGGTCCTCGCGGAAGTGACCTTCCTTGACCATCTCGTTGAGGTCACGGTTGGTGGCGGCGAGGATGCGCACGTCGGCGTGGCGGGTCACCGGGTCACCGACCCGTTCGTATTCCTTGTCCTGAATGAAGCGCAGCAGCTTGGGCTGCAGGGTCAGCGGGAAGTCGCCGATCTCGTCGAGGAACAGGGTGCCGCCGTCGGCCTGGTTGACGCGGCCTAGGGTGCTTTCGCTGGCGCCGGTGAACGCGCCGCGGCTGTGGCCGAACAGCTCGCTTTCCATCAGTTCGGCGGTCAGCGACGGGCAGTTGATGGTCACGCAGGACTTCTTGGCGCGGCGGCTCCAGCCGTGGATGGCGCGCGCCAACTCGCCCTTGCCGGTGCCCGACTCGCCGAGGATGAGGATATTGGCGTCGGTGGCGGCCACCTGCCGGGCGGTCTCCAGAATCGCCATCATCGCCGGGCTGTGCGAGTCGATGCCATCGCTGGGCTTGCGCACTTCGCCTTCCAGCGCTTCGAGGCGTGCGGACAGCTGGCGCACTTCCAGTTGCTTGGCCGCGGCCAGGCGCAACTGATCGGGGCTGCACGGTTTGACCAGGTAATCGGCGGCGCCGGCCTGCATGGCGTCCACCGCACTGTCGATGGCCGAGTGTGCGGTGACGATCACCACCCGCATCCAGGGCGCCTGGATACGCATCTGGGCGAGCACGTCCAGGCCATTTTCATCCCCCAGGCGCAAATCGAGAAAGCACATGTCGAATACCTGGCGCTGCAGCAGCGATTCGGTTTGCGCGGCGCTGTTGGCGGTCGTGACTTGGTAGCCCTCGTCCTCCAGGCAATAGCGGAAGGTACGCAGGATAGCCGCTTCGTCGTCGACCAATAGGATGCGTCCGCTCTGACCTGTTGCTTCCATTTACGTGCTCCATGGGGTGAATGGCAGAGATTATCTGGAAATCTTCGTGCAAGTTGCACGGCTAGTATGACGCGATCTTGCATCGTGCAAGCGGTCATTAGCCAGGCATTGGATTTAACCAGCTGATTTTAGTTGGTTTTTATTTTTACAGGTGGCTGGCATAGCCCTTGCGACTTTCCTCGGTCCGCTTGCGAGCGGCTTTTTTGGCAAAGAAGGAGGCGTTACATGCTGTTGAGACAAACCACGTTGGCCATGGCCGTTACCGGTCTGATCACCCTGGCTCCGCTGGTGCAGGCAGCCGAAGGCGATCTCTCGCGGCAATTGAGCGATGCCCGCCAGCAGGGGGCCATCGACACCGCATTCGCGCTTAATCGGCATCTCGACCCGTTCGATATCGAGGTGGCCGTGGAGGATGGCATCGCCACCTTGACGGGAGTCGTGGAGAACACCGCCGAGCAGGAACTGGCCAGTGAGCTGGCAGGCAGCATCGAAGGTGTTCGCGAGGTCGACAACCAGTTGCAGATCGATCCCGACCTGGCCCCGCCGGTGCTCGAAGAACAGGCCCGGATCGTCACCGAAAAGACCCTGGCCCAACGCTTCGACGATGCGACCCTGGCCGCGACGGTGAAGTCCAAGCTGCTGTGGAACAGCAACACCGAAGGGCTCGACATCCAGGTGCGCGCGGAAAATGGCGTGGTCAGCCTCGGTGGCAATGCCGGAACGCCAGCCGCCAAGGAGCTGGCCGGTGAGCTGGTCACCAATACCGAAGGCGTGCGCGAGGTACACAACCACCTGAGCATCAACACGGCCGACAGCGCCACCGCCGAAGCGCAGAATGCCGCCAACGATGCCGCGGCCTCGATCAGCGATACCTGGATCACCAACAAGGTGAAGGCCAGCTTCCTCTATAGCCGCAACCTCGACGCCCTGAACATCAAGGTCGATACCCGCGAGGGCTTTGTCAGTCTCAGCGGCACGGTGCTCAGCAATGCCGAGAAGCGCCTGGCGGTGGAGACCGCGCGCAATATCCGTGGCGTGCGTGGCGTCGATGCCGACGCCCTGCGGATCGCCAGCTGATTCCGTTACAGCCAGGCAGGCCGTCCGGCCTGCCGCTTCCGGCAGCGTCGCTGGCGCTGCCAACCTCTTAAGGAGACCTGCCATGAGCTACAAGACCGAGCAACTGAACGAACTGATCGCCATCATCCGCGACGGCCAGCGCTTCTACGAACACGCCCATGACGAGATCAAGGACCAACGGCTGCAGGCCCTGTTCCGCGACATGGCCCAGGCCAAGCATCAGGTGATCCAGGCGCTTGCGGTCAAGGTCGCGGCCAACCATGAAGAGCCCACCAGCAGCGGAACCCTGGTGGGCAAGCTGCGTCAGGCCTATGCCGATGCCCGTGCCACGCTCTCGAGTGACGAGGAGGCGGCTTACGTCGCGCAACTGGAAGAGGCCGAAGACCGCATCCTCGAGGCCTTCGAAGACGCCATGGAAACCGCGCAGCCCGATGTTCGCGCGCTACTTGCCGTGGAAATGCCCAAGATACGGGCCTGTCACCAACGTATGCGCGAACTCAAGAACGCCTGACAGCGCTGTCTGCGGCGTCGTGCAGAACGCCCGAGCCGCAGGCGGTCATCGTGCAGGATGCCAATGATGGCATTTCTTTTACATATTATAAGTTATTGATTTAAAAGGATTTTATTTTTTCAGAAAGCTGGCACGCAGGCTGCAATTATCTCCTCATGAACTGAACGCCAAGCCGTTCGACAACGATCTTGAGGAGCCCAGCATGAACCTTCACCGCGCCCACACCGAGATCCTGATTCTGGCCGTCGCCGCCGTGATGGTCCTGCTGGTAAGCGTGGCGACCAAGGCGCCTGTGCAGAAGGTGCTGGCGCCGCAGGTGTCGAGCCAGGCGGTCATGCCGGTTTCGATCGAAGTGCCGACCGATGCTTCCCCAGCCGCGGCTCATGCCGTGCCGGCCACCTTGCAGACCATCAGCACGCCAGCGGCGCACAGCGACAGCGACTGGGTGCGCGCCGATTCTGTCGAAGCGCCTGCCAAGCAAACCCGTTGGGTGTTCTGAAACGCCCTACCGATTTTCCAGTGTTACACCCGTAAGACCTCAAAAAACCAAGGAGAAACGCCATGCTGAGTTGGGCCATTACCTTTCTGATCATCGCCATTGTTGCCGCTGTACTGGGTTTCGGTGGTATCGCGGGCACTGCCACAGGTATCGCGAAAATCCTTTTCGTGGTGTTCCTGGTCATGTTCATCGTTTCCTTCATCATGGGTCGTCGCCCACGGGGCTAGGCGAGGCATGACGATGAATCGATTCAAGACGCTCGCTGCCGCCCTCATGCTGGGTGGCAGTGCGGCGGCCTTGGCCGCCAATACGGACGGTGCGTTCCGCCTCAACGAGCTGCTCGGGAGCAACCCGGACTATCGTGAAGCCTGGCAGGATCTGATTCAGGACGAGGAGCGTCTGCCCGAATGGGTGATCAACCTCAGTGGCGTCGCCACACCGATGAAAACCCTGGAAGAAGACGGTGACCAATACCTGGTCGGGCAATTGTGCGAAACCTCGAACTGTTTCAATCAACGCCTCTATGTCGCCTTCACGCCGGACAAGGACGATGCTTACGCCCTCTGGGTCCAGGTACCCGAAGGTCTGCCGAAGGACAAGGCGCCCAGTAAGCATGCTGACCTGCGCTGGCTCGGTGAGCCGGATGACGGCGTCAAGCAACTGCTACAGGAACAGTTGAAGAAAGATCCCGACTGGTACTGATGCTAATAACGGCGCCTTCTGGCGCCGTTGCTCCCTCTGTAGTCCCCAATCCGCATGCCGTTGCCTGCTTCTTCTCGAGCCGAGGCGCGCTATCATCAGCCGCTACGTTCAAGGGGGGTGACCTATGCTCAACGGCCTGTGGCTGAGCTTTTTCGTGGTGGCAGCGGTAGCGGGGCTCAGCCGTTGGTTGCTGGCGGACGACCCGGCGGTATTCGGCGCGATGGTGGAAAGCCTGTTCGCCATGGCCAAGCTTTCGGTCGAGGTGATGGTGCTCCTGTTCGGCACCCTGACCCTGTGGCTCGGGCTGCTGCGTATCGCCGAAAAGGCCGGCCTGGTCGATGCCCTGGCGCGGGTGCTCGGCCCGCTGTTCGCCCGGCTGATGCCTGAAGTGCCGCGTGGCCATCCGGCCCTCGGCCTGATCACCATGAACTTCGCCGCCAATGGCCTGGGCCTGGACAACGCTGCCACGCCAATCGGTCTCAAGGCGATGCGCGCCCTGCAGGATCTCAACCCCAGCAGTACCACGGCGAGCAACGCGCAGATCCTGTTTCTGGTGCTTAATGCCTCGTCGCTGACCCTGCTGCCGGTCACCATCTTCATGTACCGCGCCCAGCAGGGCGCGCCCGATCCGACCCTGGTGTTCCTGCCCATCCTGCTGGCCACCAGCGTGTCGACCCTGGTCGGTCTGTTCTCCGTGGCCATCATGCAGCGCCTGCGCCTGTGGGACCCGGTGGTGCTGGCCTACATGATTCCCGGTGCGCTGTTGCTGGGCAGCTTCATGGCCATGCTGGCCGGCATGTCGGCCACGGCCCTGGCGGCGCTGTCCTCACTGCTTGGCAACCTGACCCTGTTCGGGGTGATCGTCGCCTTCGTGGTCATAGGCGCGTTGCGCAAGGTGCAGGTCTACGAACAGTTCATCGAGGGCGCCAAGGAAGGCTTCGACGTGGCCAAGAGCCTGTTGCCCTACCTGGTGGCGATGCTCTGTGCCATCGGTGTGCTGCGCGCCTCCGGAGCGCTGGAGCTGGCGCTGGACGGCATCCGCTGGGTCGTCGCCTGGGGCGGCTGGGATACCCGCTTCGTCGATGCGCTGCCCACGGCGATGGTCAAGCCCTTCTCCGGCAGCGCCGCGCGGGCCATGCTGATCGAAACCATGCAGAGCCAGGGGGTGGACAGCTTCCCGGCCCTGGCGGCGGCGATCATTCAGGGCAGTACGGAAACCACCTTCTACGTGCTGGCCGTGTATTTCGGTGCGGTCGGCATCCAGCGCGCCCGGCATGCGGTGGGCTGCGCCTTGCTGGCCGAGCTGGCCGGGGTGATCGCGGCCATCGCCGTATGCTACTGGTTCTTTGGTTGAGCGGCCGGTTCGCCATCCGCCGCGCTTGAGGGTTGCTCCGCCGGCTGGGGCGCTGGCTCGGCAGGTTCGGGCGTGGACTCGTCGGGCGCCTCAGGCTCGGCCTCCGGCGTAGCCGCTGGTTCGACAGACGCCGGTGCTGGCGCCTCCCGAGGCGTTGACGGGCTGGCCGGCGCACCGCCATCGGCCGTGACCTCGAAACGCAGTACGCCGATCATCTGCCCGGCGTCGGTCACTACCTGAATCTGCCAGTCACCCTCCACGTCCTGGGGGAAGTTCTTCTTGTGCGTCCAGGCGCGGTAGCCTTTCTCGCGGCCGCCGTGGATATCCAGGGCGATGCGCTCCAGCTCCTCGCCGTTATGTTCCCAGACATGGTAGATGCGCTCGTCCAGGCCGCGTGGGGCGTTGATCGCCGTGTAGGCATAGAGGCCGGTGCTGCGCAACTGGCTGGCGGTCAGCTGGTCGATGCCTTCGCCGGGCGAGCGGTTCTGGTTGTCGAACTCGGTGGTGATCGCCACCTCGGTCAGCCACAGCGTGGCCGGCGGCACCCAGGTACGGGTCACCCAGCCGAAGGCGCCGATGGCCAGGGTCAGGCCGACCAGCAGCAGGCCGCGCCACCATTTGCGCACGGTGATGATGCTGAACAGGCTCGGAAATGACAGCACCACCGCGGCGGCGAGCGAATACTGATAGCTCTGGGTAGTGTTGAGCTTGAAGATGATCGGCAGCGCCGTGAGCATCACCGCGAACAGAGCCAGGGTGTGGTAGGCGAGAAAGATCCAGCGCCTGGGTGCCAGCCACTTGTAGTACAGCGGGTCGGTGATCGACACCAGTGCCGCCGCGGCCAGCAGCCCGCTGAACAGGGCCTGGCTGCTGTTCCAGGTGGTGGTGATGAAGAAGAACGGCAGAACGAAGAACAGGCTTTCCTGGTGAATCATCTGCGTGGCGTAGCGCAGCAGCGGTCGCGGCAACTCGAACCCGAAACGCGCGGCGATGCGTTCGCGCAGCACGTTTTCCAGAATCAGCCACAGCCAGCTGACCAGCAGGACCAGGGCCAGCACCTTGGCCAGCCCGGCCTGGCGGTCGACCAGCACGAAACTGGCGACACCGGAGAGAAACCCGAAAATGGCGATCACGCCCGGATGGCGCTGCATCAACGCGATGATCCGGAACACGAGGGTCTTGCTGGAGGCGATTAGGGACAAGGCAGTTCTGGCAGTCATCTAGATCGATGCGCAGGATACTGCATTTGCCCGAACTTGCGGCTTCCGCCGATCAGGCCCTGCGCGCCCATGTGGGAGCGCGCCATGCGCGCGAAAAATCACGAACATAGCTTGTCTCATAGACCGCTACGCGGTCCTGCAGCCTGTGAGACCAATCAGCTTATTACCCGATACTGCTTCGCCTCTCCCAGCAACCAATCCCGAAAGGCCTGCAACGCCGCCGACTCGACCTTGCGCTCCGGTACCGTCAGGTAATAGGCGCGGCCGCCATCGGGTACCGGGCGGTCGAGGGCGACCACCAGGCTGCCATCGGCCAGTTCCCGCTGGATCAGAAAGGGCGGGATCAGCGCCACACCCATCTCGTGGCGCGCCGCCTGGGCGAGCATCGAGAACAGCTCCAGGCGTGGCCCGGTCATGTCGCGGCTGACGTTCAGGCCCTGGGCCGCGAACCACTGGCGCCAGGCATAGGGGCGGGTGCTCTGCTGCAGCAACGGCCATTCGGCGATACGTTCGGCACTGGCCGGCTGGCCGCCGAGCAATGCCGGGCTGCACACCGGCATCAGGTGCTCGTGCATCAGGAAATGCGCTTCGGTACCCGACCAGTCGCCGTCGCCGAAATAGATCGCCGCATCGAAGCCGGTGTCGGCGAACAGGAACGGGCGGGTGCGATTGGTCAGGTGCACGGTGACTTCCGGGTGCAGGCGCTGGAAGTCCTTCAGGCGCGGCAGCAGCCACTGCGTCGCGAAGGTGGGTACCACGGCCAGCTCCAGGCCCATGGCGCCCTGGGCACCCATCAGTGCCAGGGTGTCGCGCTCCACCGCATCGAGTTGCGCCGCGACCTTGGCGGCGTAGGCGGTGCCTGCTTCGGTAAGCAGCACGCCACGGCGTGAGCGGCGAAACAGCTCCACGCCGAGAAAGGCCTCCAGGCCGGCGATCTGCCGGCACACCGCGCCCTGGGTCAGCGCCAGTTCGTCGGCGGCGCGGGTAAAACTCTGGTGGCGGGCCGAGGCCTCGAAGGCGACCAGCGCCGCCGTGCTGGGAATCTTGCGCCGCATCTATGCAAACGCCTCACTTGTAAATGGTTATACGGGGTCCTCAGGCTATCTCGGAGTGAGCTTTTTGCACAGTGACGTGCGCAATAGTCGTTTGCGGCCAGCCGACTAGGCTCTTAGGCTGAGCCCACTAGGTTACTGCCCGAGGATTTCGTGATGGCCGCCAAGGCAAGCTTCAACTGGATCGACCCGCTGCTGCTCGACCAGCAGCTCAGCGAAGAAGAGCGCATGGTGCGCGACAGCGCCGAGCAGTTCGCCGCCGACAAGCTGGCGCCGCGGGTGCTCGAAGCCTTCCGTCATGAGAAGACCGACCCGGCGATCTTCCGCGAGATGGGCGAAACCGGTCTGCTCGGTGCGACCATTCCCGAAGCCTACGGCGGCAGCGGCCTCAACTACGTGTGCTACGGCCTGATCGCCCGCGAAGTGGAGCGCATCGATTCCGGTTACCGCTCGATGATGAGCGTGCAGTCGTCACTGGTGATGGTACCGATCAATGAATTCGGCAACGAAGCCACCAAGCAGAAATACCTGCCCAAGCTGGCTACCGGCGAATACATCGGCTGCTTCGGCCTCACAGAGCCCAACTACGGCTCCGATCCCGGCTCGATGATCACCCGCGCCAGGAAGGTCGACGGCGGCTACCGTCTGAGCGGCAGCAAGATGTGGATCACCAATTCGCCCATCGCCGATGTCTTCGTGGTCTGGGCCAAGGATGACGCCGGCGAGATCCGTGGCTTCGTGCTGGAGAAGGGCTGGGAAGGCCTCTCGGCGCCGGCCATTCATGGCAAGGTCGGCCTGCGCGCGTCGATCACCGGCGAGATCGTCATGGACAACGTGTTCTGCCCCGAAGAGAACGCCTTTCCGGACGTACGTGGCCTGCGCGGCCCGTTCACCTGCCTGAACTCGGCTCGCTACGGCATCAGCTGGGGCGCGCTGGGCGCTGCCGAAGCCTGCTGGCACACGGCGCGCCAGTACACCCTGGACCGTCAGCAGTTCGGCCGCCCATTGGCTGCCAACCAGCTGATCCAGAAAAAGCTGGCCGACATGCAGACCGAAATCACCCTGGCCCTGCAGGGCTGCCTGCGCCTGGGGCGCATGAAGGACGACGGCACCGCAGCGGTGGAGATCACCTCGATCATGAAGCGCAACAGCTGCGGCAAGGCGCTGGATATCGCCCGGATGGCCCGCGACATGCTGGGTGGCAACGGCATTAGCGACGAGTTCGGTGTGGCCCGTCACCTGGTCAACCTCGAGGTGGTCAACACCTATGAAGGTACCCACGATGTACACGCGCTGATTCTGGGGCGTGCGCAGACGGGCATCCAGGCCTTCTTCTAAGCCGTTCCAGGTTGTGGATCGTTCCCGCGCCTGGCGTGGGAGCGCCTGCGTCATCTCCGTACGAGGCCTCTGCGATGTCCGGTGCCCTGTCTCATCTGCGTGCGCTCGACCTGTCCCGCGTGCTCGCCGGCCCCTGGTGTGGGCAGAACCTGGCCGATCTCGGCGCCGAGGTCATCAAGGTCGAGCGCCCCAGGGTCGGTGATGACACCCGCCATTGGGGGCCGCCCTACCTGCGTGATGGCGAGGGGCGCGATACCAGCGAGGCGGCCTATTTCCTTGCGGCCAACCGCAACAAGCAGTCGCTGACCCTGGACTTCACCCAGGCCGAGGGCCAGCGCCTGGTGCGCGAGCTGGCGGCCAAGTCGGACATCCTTATCGAGAACTTCAAGGTCGGCGGGCTGGCGGCCTACGGGCTGGACTACACCAGCCTCAAGGCGATCAATCCGCGGCTGATCTATTGCTCCATCACCGGCTTCGGCCAGAGCGGCCCCTATGCCAAGCGGGCCGGTTACGACTTCATGATCCAGGGCCTGGGCGGCCTGATGAGCCTGACCGGCCAGCCCGATGGCGGCAAGGGCGGCGGCCCGGTCAAGGTCGGCGTCGCGCTGACCGATATCCTCACCGGGCTGTACGCCACGGTCGCCGTGCTCGCCGCGTTGGCGCATCGGGAGAAGACCGGGGAGGGCCAGCACATCGACATGGCGCTGCTCGACGTGCAGGTGGCGTGCCTGGCCAATCAGGCGATGAATTACCTCACCACCGGCGTTTCGCCGAAGCGCCTGGGCAATGCCCATCCGAATATCGTGCCCTACCAGGCCTTCCCGACGGCCGATGGCGACCTAATCCTTACCGTCGGCAACGACAGCCAGTTCCGCAAATTCTGCGAAGTGGCCGGCCATCCCGAGTGGGGCGTGGACCCGCGTTTCGCCAGCAACGGCCAGCGTGTCGCCCACCGGGCCGAACTGATTCCGCTGATCCGCCAGGCCACGGTGTTTCGCACCACGGCCGAGTGGGTGGCGGTGCTCGAGGCCGCGGGCGTGCCGTGCGGCCCGGTGAACGATCTGCACCAGGTCTTCGCCGATCCCCAGGTGATTGCCCGAGGCCTGCGGCTCGACCTGGCGCATCCCCTGGCGGGCAGTACGCCCCAGGTAGCCAGCCCGCTACGCCTGTCGGCCAGCCCCGTCGAGTACCGTCAGGCGCCGCCGCTGCTGGGTGAGCATACCGAGCGGGTGCTGGGCGAGGTGCTGGGGCTGGATGCCGGGCAGATCGAGGCGCTGCGCAGTCAGGGCGTGATCTGACCTATCGCCAGCGCCCCAAGGGACATCGGGTCAGGCGTCGAGCTGGGAGGCCGGGCCGAAGAACTCGTAGCGGCACTGTTCAGCGGGTACGCCCAGATCGTTCAGATGCCGTTTCACCTGGGCCATAAAGGGCTTCGGGCCCAGGAAGTAGGCATCCAGATCACGGTCCTCGGGCAGCCACTCGGCCAGTTGCTCGCGGCTCACCACGCCCTGGGCGTGGGGCTGGTCACCGTCGCGCGGGTCGCTGTAGCAGAAGCGATAGCTGATCTGCGGGTAGTCGCGGCTCTGCGCCTCGATCCACTGCTTGAACGCGTGCACACCGCCATGGCGGGCATAGTGGATGAAGTGAATGGGCCGGCCGCTCTCGCGGGCCGCCTCCACCATCGCCAGCGCCGGGGTGATGCCTACGCCTGCGGTGATCAACGCCAGGGGCTTGCTTGAGGGGCGTAGCACGAAGTCACCCGCTGGCGGGAACAGCTCCAGGGTATCGCCGACCTGGATATGGTCATGCAGGTAGTTGGAGACCTTGCCCTCGGTTTCGCGCTTGACGCTGATCCGATACTGGCGACCATTGCCCTGGGCGGACAGCGAGTAGTTGCGGCGTTGCTCCTGGCCGTCGATGAGCATGCGCAGGCCGATGTATTGCCCCGGCTGTTGAAGCAGCACCGTACCGCCGTCCACTGGCGCCAGAAGGAACGAGGTGATCTCCTCGCTCTCGGGCGTCTTGGCCACTACCCTGAAGTCCCGCGAGCCGCGCCATCCCCCTGGCGCCTGTTCGTGCTCCTGGTAAGCGCTCTCCTCCGCACCGATCAGAATGTCTGCCAGTTGCCCGTAAGCCACGCCCCAGGCCTGGATCACTTCATCGGTGGCGATCTCCTCGCCCAGCACCTCGCGAATGGCACGCAGCAGGCAGCTGCCGACGATCGGGTAATGTTCCGGGAGGATCTGCAGCGCCACGTGCTTGTTGACGATCTGGCTCACCAGCGGGCCGAGCGCTTCGAGGCGATCGATGTGGCGGGCATACATCAGGACCGCATTGGCCAGCGCACGTTGCTGGGCACCGCTGGCCTGGTGGGCCTGGTTGAACAGCGGACGTACCTCGGGATACTCCTCCAGCATCATCGCGTAGAAGTGCCGGGTCAGGGCTTCGCCCCCGGTTTCCAGCAACGGGACGGTGGCTTTGATGATGGCGCGTTGTGGGTGGCTGAGCATGATAATGGCTCCTGTCGCAAGGCATGAAGGGGATCTGCCAGGGCCATTACAGATCCCGTGCCAACTGGCAAACCCGCTGGATTACTGGGCCTGCGCATGTTATGAGTTATTTTGACTGCATGCGTTGTGTGTCTTTATGACTCTTCAGGTGTCTTTATGACTTCCAATCCTCTGCTGGTTGCCCTGCTTCCGCTGGTCGATGACCTCTCCCGGGATCTGCCTGAAAGCGAGCGTTACCGGCGCCTGCTCGCGGCGCTACGGCAGTTGTTTCCCTGCGATGCCGTGGCGCTGCTCAGGCTCGATGGCGAGGTGCTGGTGCCGCTGTCCGTGGAGGGGCTGAGTGCCGACACCATGGGGCGCCGCTTCAAGGTAAGCGAGCATCCCCGGCTGCATGAACTGCTGCAGCACCGCGGGCCTACTCGATTCGCCGCTGACTGCGAGCTGCCCGATCCTTACGATGGCCTGCTGGAGGGCCAAAACGGGCACCTGGAGGTACACGACTGCCTGGGGTGCCCGCTTTACGTGAAGGAGCAGTTGTGGGGGTTGTTGACTCTGGACTCACTGCAGTCGAGCAGCTTCGGTCGTGTCGATCTGGGCATGCTGGAAGCTTTCGCCAGTCTCGCGGCGGCGACCGTGGCGGCCAGTGAGCGCATTTCCCTGCTCATGGGGCGCGTGGAAGATGAGCAGCGCCGCGCCGACCTTTATAAGCAAGCAGCTGCCGCCGTGCGGCCAAGGGAGATGATCGGCCAGAGCCCCAGGCACAAGGCGCTGCTGCAGGAAATCGAGCTGGTCGGCAGCAGTGACCTGACGGTGCTGATCAGCGGCGAGACGGGCGTCGGCAAGGAACTGGTGGCCGAGGCGCTGCATGGGGCGTCTTCCCGAGCCTCCAGGCCAATGGTCAGCATCAACTGTGCGGCCTTGCCGGACACCCTGGTGGAGAGCGAGCTGTTCGGGCATGTGCGGGGCGCCTTTTCCGGGGCCGTCAGCGAGCGGCGTGGCAAGTTCGAGCTGGCTGACGGTGCCACCCTGTTTCTCGATGAGGTAGGCGAACTGCCCCTGGCGGTGCAATCCAAGCTGCTACGGGTACTGCAGAGCGGGCAGCTGCAACGCGTGGGGTCGGATCGCGAGCATCGGGTAGACGTCCGCGTGCTGGCGGCTACCAACCGCGACCTGGCCGAAGAGGTGCGTGCCGGGCGTTTTCGCGCCGACCTCTATCACCGCTTGAGCGTTTATCCACTCAAGGTACCGGCCCTGCGTGAGCGGGGGCGTGACGTGCTGCTGCTGGCCGGTTACTTCCTTGAAGACAACCGGGCGCGCCTTGGGCTGCGCAGCCTGCGTCTTGCGCCGGATGCGCAGAAGACGCTGCTGCAGCATGACTGGCCCGGCAACGTACGTGAGCTCGAGCACCTGATCGGCCGTGCGGCGATCAAGGCACTGTCGGCCTGCGCCGAGCGCCCACAGATATTGACCATCGACAGTCGCGCACTGGATCTGCACCCCGCACATCGCACCTATATAGAAGAAGAGGTGAGTGGGGCGACCGAGTCCGAGGTGCCGTCGGTGGGGCAGCCGCTTCGCGACTCGGTGGATGACTACCAGCGACGTCTTATAGAAGCAGCGCTCGAGCGTCATGCCGGGCGCTGGGCAGACGTGGCGCGCGAGCTGGCAGTCGATCGGGCCAACCTGCAGCGATTGGCCCGGCGGCTGGGCCTGAAATAGGTCTGTTTGGTTGCTGCTTATATAGAAGAGAGCCCGTCCGGCAGCTTTATTTCAATTAGATGAAATAAACGGTTGACCTGAGTTTCAGGGGGCCTATAATGCGCACCACTTCCGGCGCAGCCTGATCTGAAAACTCCTTGTAGATCAACGAGTTAGACGAAAATAAAGGT